>Ga0302249_1000008_pt1 | contig 291745 bp, 260 predicted proteins | sample AAG_UR_Val_MG_FD_193531 | JGI IMG/M metagenome (GOLD analysis project Ga0302249, IMG submission 193531) | Enriched activated sludge microbial communities from anaerobic digester in WTTP, New Holstein, Wisconsin, United States - AAG_UR_Val | ecosystem: Engineered > Bioreactor > Anaerobic >... | reverse complement strand
TCGTCATTCACGACCTCGGCGTGCCGGTGAATGACGACGGCGTGCCGGTGAATGACGACGGCGTGCCGGTGAATGACGACGGCGAGGTCGTGAATGACGATGCGCCGATCGTACCCGACTTTGACATAGACAACGCCCCCTGTTCTCCCAACGACACGCGGCAGATACCGTGCGGCATCAACGGCGACGGCCTGCAGTCGCAGATATGTCTCGGCGGCAAGTGGGAGGATCAGGGCATCTGCGTGGACGACGATGTCTGCAAGAACGGTAATGAACAGGATATCGCCTGCGGCATCAACGACGCCGGTATCCAGTCGCAGGACTGCGTCGACGGCCAGTGGGTGAACGACGGGGCCTGCGTCGATGACGATGTCTGCGAGAACGGCACCGAACAGACGGTATCGTGCGGCGAAGGTGGCAAAGGCGATCAGGCGCAGGACTGCGTGGAGGGACAGTGGGTGAATGACGGCGATTGCGTCATGCCGCCGCAGACCGGTCGGTGGACCTGTAACGGCAGCAAACAATGTGTGCCGGAGTACGGATATGCCGCGTGTGGTAACGGCACCTGCGATCCGAAGAACGGCGAGTCGGCGAAGAGTTGCCCCGCCGACTGCGACAAGTCGGCCACTAATGGTTCCGGTCAGGCCTGTTCAGACATCTACGACTGCGCGTTCTATGGATGGTCGGAGAGTACTCCCGGCTACTGGAGTTGTGGCGGCTATCCGAAAAAATGCTCCGTCAACAAGAGCACCACCTACTGCGATAAGACCGGATACGACTATTGCTACGCCGGGACCACGGTCGGTATCGAGACCGACAAGACCTGTAGCGCTGACTGTGCCAACACGATGCTGAACCAGAACGCTCAGACCGGTTGTAATAATCCGGTGGACTGCATATTCCTCGACTGGCCCGAGAACAACGGCTGATCTTTTTAAGTTTCCGGGGGAGGGAGCAAATAACGGGGAGAGATCTAGATGTCTTGGTTTGTGCGACTAGGGGTTATGGCGGCCAAGAACTATACTTTTTGCGCCCTGACCCCTCTGACACAGGCCACCTATCATCGCGGGCTGGGCCTCATCTCCCTGACGCAGGGGACGGCGGAACGCTTCTACCGCTACGATGCACAGGGCAGTGTCCGCGCCCTCTCCGACGGCACCGCAGTGACCGACACCTATACCTTTGATGCATACGGGAACACCACCGGCCGCACCGGGACGAGCGTCAACGCCTACCAGTACACCGGGGAACAACGCGACGAAGAGACCGGGAACTATTACCTCCGGGCCAGATACTACAACCCCGCCAACAGCCAGTTCATCAGCCGCGATTCATGGGAAGGCGACAGCCGCAACCCGATCACCCTCAACAAGTACACCTACGCCAACAGCAACCCCGCGATGTACACCGATCCGAGCGGGCATATGGGGATAATGGAAGTCGAGGTCATCCAAGCTATAGTAGAGGCCATGTCCAGTACTTCGATGTATGTTCCAAGTGGAATCCCGTCGCCAAAGGAAACCACGCGCTTCACCGTAACGAATCTGCCGAACGGGTCAAGCCTTCGAAAATAGGAGAGGAGACCTGTCCGGGAAATTCGGCCGGTAGATCTCCGGATACTTTCGTGATCACCTGAGGGAGCCGTTCTATGAGTTCCGAGATTATGGGGTCGATCTCTTTTCCCGCGTCGCAGCGTTTCGCGGTCTCGATCCAGTGTCGTCGCCGAATGTGCGACCACTCGTAGTGACGCTTTTTCCCGGTGACCGCCATTGCCATGCGCAGTTTCTCTGGGGCGAATTGCCGAGGACCGTGTCCCGTCACCGGGTATGCCGAGAGGACATCATAGAGCGGTGTCAAAGAAAAACGACCTTCCGGTTCGATAAAGAGACTGAAATTCTTTGCATGCCCGTCGATAGCCGCCATCATCCAGAAAAGCACCTGCGTCTTGAGGAACATTTTCCGGTCGGCGAAAGCATCTTGAGCGCCCAACAGCAACCGCATGATCTCTTCAATACCGGGACCGCCTTCGGATTCATATTTCGCCCCCGGGGATCTGCCGGTCGCCTGACAAAGATCTTCGACAGGAAGACGAACCAACCACTTGCGATCGGAAGAAAGCTTACGGTCGAAGCGCTCGACGATCAACACCTTCTGGTCGCCGAAGCGTGCCATCTCGGTTCGAGCGATAGGAAGACCGAATGCGTGAACGATACGGGAGCAGAGCCATTCGTTCTCAATGGAAGAACTCATGTCGACCTGCAGATGACCGACCGATCCCAGCGGCAGTTTGAAAAGATGCGTCGTCGGCGTCGTCCCGAGCGGCCGGCACCAGCTTCCCCGGTGATACAGAAGGGCGGTTTTTTCTTGAGCGCCGGCAAGCGATATGCGGAACTCGGATTCCTGTTCTTTTTGCCCGAAGGCGGGCAGAGCGGTGACCGCGCGCAATATCTTTTCAACAGCGGCATCGGTAAGGGGCTCGGCCTTGATCGTGCGGACCTGCCCGGTGGCGACGCCTTCGGGAAGAAGTTGGATCGCGCCGACGCAATCGCGGCCGATCTCGGAAAGCAGATCGAACGGCGCAATGGATCCGGTACGGAACCGTTGCTGTATCCGATGACGGATGTCGATGCTGTCGGGAAGTAGATTATCGAAAAAGTGTTCGACCACATCGCCGGCATAGATAAAAGAGGAGGGAGCCAAAGGCAAAGAAAGAGACAGCGGCCGGGCGGCGGGGGAGGAGCGCCAGGAGTCGTCATAGCGAAATTCCTGTCGTCCCTGTGCCGTGATGGTCCAGATACCTACCGCCTCTCCGTTCATGTAGATGGAAAGTTTACGGGCTTTCGAAGGTCGTCCCATCTTACCACTCCCCCGGCAAACCGGTCCGCTTGATCTTCGGTCTCAGAACCATCTCCAGTTCCATCGCGGCAAGCAACTTCAAGAGACTCTCGACACTGCTTTTTTCCGGCGAGTGCTCCAGCCCCGAGATCGTTTTCGGTAGGAGCCCGACGAGGAGAGCCGTCTCTTTCTGAGTAAGTCGCTTCTCCTTGCGCCGACTTTTAAGGGCATCCGCGAGATGTCGCGGGGTGAGAACAAGATATCCCATATTATCCCCCATGGGGTATACATATGGAATATACCCTCAGGGGAATAAAAAGTCAATATCCCCCACAAGGTATTTTTTTTAGCGGGGTCAGGGAGCGGGGGTAGCGGGGTCAGTGCTCCTTACTCCGGGGCCTGTTCGGGGCCCGGGGCCGGATCGACCAGATTCTTTTTCCAGTCGAAACGGGCGAAGAAGATGACCGCGGCGATCGCCGCGCCGAGGTTGGAGAGCGCCATGCCGAACCAGAGTCCCGGCGTTCCGTAGCCGAGCCCGAAGGCGAACAGCCACGCGAGCGGCAGGCGCAGTATCCAAAGGCGCAAAAGGCCGATGATAAGCACCGGTGCGTTGCGTCCCGCCGCGTTGAAGGCGGCGGTGATGCCGCGGATGAGCCCGAAGAGCGGCACCGAACTGCCGAAGAAGAGCAGGAAGCGCGACGCCTCGGCGATGACGCCCGGATCGTTCGGGATGAAGAGGCGCACGAGCGGTTCGCGGAACAGGATGATGAGCCCGGTCTCGAAAAGAAGAACGCCGAAAAGTATCGCGATGCCCTGCCCCGCGGCGCGGCGCGCGTTGTCGAAACGGGATGCGCCGAGGTTCTGCCCGATGATGGTGCTGAGCCCCTGCCCGAGCCCCACGATGGCGATGGCGATGAGACTGGTCATGCGATTCCCTATGCCGTAACCGGCGAGCGCCTCGCGCGCCGATTCGACCCGGCCGATGAGCGCCATAAGGACGACGAACCCGAGCGCCTCGGCCGAATCGCCCACTGCCGCCGGGAGCCCTATCTTGAGGATGCGCCGTATCCAGTGGAGGCGCGGCACGAGATCGCCGAAGGTCAGGTGGATGGCGTTGCGGCCGTTCATGAGGAGCCGGATCGCTATGAGTCCCGCGATGACCGCCGAGATCACGGTGGCGACCGCCGCTCCCTGCACTCCCATCGCCGGTATCGGCCCGAACCCGAGTATGAAGAGCGGGTCGAGCGCCATGTTGATGACATTGCCGGTGAACACGACGAGCAGGGGGACGAAGGTGTTGCCCGCGGCCGCCATGAGGACGCGGAACACCGCGGTGATGAAGACGAAGGGAAGCCCCGGCAGGTACCAGAGCAGGTAGGAGCGGGCGGTGTCGCGTATCGCGGCGTTGTCGGTGATGAGCGGCATGACGACCGGGAAGAGGAGCATGCCGGCGATCGCCGCCAGCGTGCCGCCGATGATGACGACCGACAGCACCTGCCCCGCCGCCTCGTTCGCGGTCCGTTTGTCCCCCGCGCCGGTGTGTTGCGAGAGGAGCGCGGTCCCGGCGACCGAGAAGTCGGCGAAGAAGGCGACGAGGAACCAGAGGAACGGGAAGGCGACCTGCAGGGAGGCGACGGCGGTGCCGCTCTCGGTGCCGGCGAGGCGTCCGAGCCAGAAGGTGTCGGTGAGTTGATACATCGTGTCGAGGAGCGACGAGAGCATGACCGGCCAGCCGAGCCGCAGCATGAGAGGCAGTGTGCGGCCGTGCAGTATCTGTTCGCGGGGGATCGGTGTCGGGGCGTTCATCGGCGGTCCCGCTCAAAGTCGAGCAGACGCCGTTTGGTGTCGAGCCCTCCTTCGGCCGAAAAGCCGGTCATCCGGCCGTCAGCGCCGATAACGCGGTGGCACGGGATGAGAAGCGGGAAGGGGTTGCGCGCCATCACCATGCCGACGGTGCGCGGGTGGATGCCCAGCGGGTCGCCGAGTTCTTTGTAGGTGACGGTCGTCCCCGGCCCGACCGTGTTCTTGAGCCGCAAAAGGAGAGGCGCCCACTTGTCGAGCGTTTCGGGAAAAAGAAAAAGGTCGTCGTCGAGCGGCTCGTGGATGCCTCGGCGCCAATGGTCGAGGAACCGGCCGACGATGCGGTCGATCGAGGAGGTGATGCCGCTATCGACGGGCCGCGCGGTGACGCGGGTCGCGGTGAGCAGTTGGTCGGAAACGGTCACCTCGAGAAAGAGGCCCGGAAGTATCTCACGGCTCATGATGGGTGCTTTCGAACAGGCGCCGCTTGAGTGTCAGCGTGTAGACCGCCGCCGACTGCAGGGCGAAAAAGACGCTTATCCAGAGCAGTATGTTGCCCCAGTAGGGGAGATCCCATTCCACGCCGAACAGCGCGAAGGAGGTCGAGGGGGTGATGATGAGGAACGGTATGGCGAACATCTGGAAGGTGGTCTTCCACTTCCCGCCCGGCCCGGCGGAGATGACGAGCCCGTGTTCGACCGCGATGCTTCGGATGCCGAAGATGTAGAACTCGCGGGCGAGGATGAGCAGGACCGGGAGCAGGGCGACCTCATGTTTTTCGAGCAGCACCACGAGCGTCAGCAGGACGATGAATTTGTCGGCGAGCGGGTCGAGCAGTTTGCCGGTCACGGTGACCTCGCCGTACTTCCGGGCGAGATATCCGTCGAGATAGTCGGTGACGCCGGCGACGGCATAGACGATGGCGGCCGTGATGCGGGACCCCGCCGAGTCCTGATAGAGGAGCCAGAGTATGAGCGGCACCGCGCCGATGCGGACGGTGGTGAGCAGGTTCGGCAGGGTCAGCACATCCTTTTTGAAGTCGCGCAGTTTGGAGAATATCTTGGGGCGCCGGAACCCGTTCCGGTTCGTCTTCTCTTTCTTTCTTCTCAGTTTCATAGGTCCCTGCCGGAATATTCGCGGTAAAAGCGGCGGATCTTGACCAGATAGTTCTTCGTTTCCTGATACGGAGGGATACCGTCGTGATAGACGACCGCCGCCGGGCCGGCGTTGTAGGCGGCGAGCGCCTTTTCTTTGTCCTTGAACTTCTTCAGCATGTCGCGCAGATAGCGGGCGCCGCCCATGATGTTCTGTTCGGGATCGTAGGCGTTCTTTACCCCCAACAGTTTCGCGGTGTCGGGCATCAACTGCATGAGCCCTTGCGCCCCTTTCGATGAGCGGGCGTTCGCGTCGAACTGCGATTCGGCCTTTATCACGCTCTTCACGAGATGGAAATCGAGCCCGTACCGATCGGCCGCCGAGCGGATGTGATCGTCGTACTTCGTCTCCATGCCCGGTTTGTACGCGAAGCCCTTGGTGTGGGTCACACGGCCTTTCTCTTCGAACAACGGCTTGCAGAGTCGCAGGTCGGCGCACATGTTGGTGAAGGTGTAGGAGTCGTTGATCGGGTCGTAATAGTAGTATATCTTCGCCTGCGCCGTGAGGGTCAGCGCGCCGAGAAGCGTCAGGGCGATGAGACTAGCCCTCTTTCTTCTGCTGTTGTTGGCGGTTACGGTACCAGTCATCTACCTTTTTCAACCATCCGATGGCCTTGCTCTCTCCGGGATAGAGTACGAGTATCTCCTGCAGGGTCTTGCGCAGCATGACGACATTGTGCTCCTTCTCGTAGACCTCGGCGAGTATGTAGAGGATCTCGAGCGGCAGGGCCGATTTGAAGTCGCGGAGCCGCTGTATGTAGTCGCGCAGTTTCATGTATTTGCCTTCGGGGGTGACGCGCCGCCCGTCCCGGATGCCCTTCGCCGCGTCCTCCTCGGGACGGCGGTTACTGTAGTAGGCGTAGATCATCTTCTCGAGGAGCCACGGCACCTTGGTCCTGCCGTACATCTCGACATAGATCTTGTAAGACTTGCCCGCCTCGCCCATTTTGAACAGCGCGTCGGCGCGTAAGATGAGTTCGTCGACCTGCAGAAGTTCCTCGTAGCGTTCCTTGGTGCGGATGTTGCCGTACTTCTTGGTGAGCGCCAGCATCTTCGCGCGCAGTTCGTCGTCTTTCAGGAGCGGGTACACGCTGTTGATGACCGCGAGCAGTTCGTTCGCCTTTTCGCGCAACCGTTCGGGGGCGTTCTGGATACGGTCGGGGTGCAGTTTCTGCACGAAGCCCAGATAGATCTTGTGGGCCCCGCCAAGATCGTCACCCTCTTTCCAACTGAAGAGCGAGAAGACCGATTCGTATTTAAAGGCGCGTTTGACATACCGGTCGAGTTCGATCCATTCCTCGGACATGGATATCGTCGCGTGGTCCTTTTGAAGTTTCTCCTCTTCGGCGCGCCGTTTTTCCTCTTCGGTCGCGTACTCCCGCTCGGCGGCGCTCGCCTTCAGGACCGCCGCCTGTTCGGTGAGGAGCAGGAAATAGAGGGTGTGTATCTGTTCCATGAACAGCGAAACGACCGAGAACGACTGTTTCCCGGCATAGGGTTCGAGCGCTTCCCGCAGGAAGGAGAATCGCGCCACCTCCGGTTTCATCGTGATGTTCTCGGTCTTGTAGGGCTCCAACATCTTCTGGAGCATGTCGGCCGGGTAGCCCTTGACCACCTCGAAAAGGAACTCGTAGCCATTCCTGCCCGCCGCTTTGGTCTCGGCCGCGGCGCTCGCCAGCGAGAAGAGGGCGTTCTGCAGGGCGAAGGTGTAGTAGGATGGTGACTGGGAGGAGTATATCTGATCGTCCTTGAAGACGATCTCGTCGGTGCCCATCGCGGCGTGCCCGAAAAGTGTTCCCTGAAAACTGTTCTGAAGAAGTATGGCGATGAGTTTGTCGCCCTTTATCTTCAATTTCTTCCCGGTGTTCACATACGGAGAGATCTTGTCCCACACGGTCCCTTCCCCCAGACTATCCTTTTCCTCAGACAATGACATTGCCCCGTAAACCTTCGAATATCGGCAGATTCGCGCTGTCGGCCGCCTGCTGCTGCGCCGCCCGATCCCGTTCCATCCGCTCTCGCCACTCCCGTTCGCGCACCTTTTTCAGGTAATTCCGCGCCACCTGCGGGAACAGTTCGAGGAGCAATTCCTCCTTTTCGCCGTTCGCCAGTCTGACGCCGCCGTACTCGGAAAGGGTCGGGTTATCCTCCTTCTTGTGCGCCGAGGTGTCGTAGGGGACCTCCTCGCGGGTCCCGGCGATCTTCAGCCGGAACGCGGGGTCGACCGGGAATGGCGTCTTGCCGTACACCCCCTTGACGAGATTGACGAACTGAATGGATTTGTTGGTATAGAACGGTTTCCCGGCGTTGCGGTCGATGATGCAGTTGACCGCCTGTATGCCGACGATCTGGCTCGTCGGCGTGACGAGCGGCGGCAATCCGGCGTCGAGCCGGACCTGCGGGATGCTCGCGAGCACATCCTTGAGCAGGTGACCGAGATCCGCCTGTTGGAGTTGCGAGAGCATGTTGGTGTACATGCCGCCCGGCACCTGCGCGACGCGGACCAGTTCGTCGGGGGCGGGGAAGTTGAAATGGCGCTCGATCGCCTGCGTGGTCCGTAATACCTCCGGTATGTCGTCCTTTTTCGCCGCCGCTATCGCCGCGTCGAAAAGCGCATTCAGTTCGGGGTCCAGCGTGTAGCCCGCCGGGTCGATGAGCCGGGGGAAGAGTTTGTACTGGTCGAATCCGCACAGTTCGTGGCGGATGGCCAGCAGTTCCTCCTGCAGGTCGGATATCGCCGAAAGATCGACGCCGGTGTCGAGCCCCAGTTTGTCGGCGAATATCTGTATCAGTTCGAACGCGGGGGCGGCCGGGCCGCCGGCGAACGGCATGATGACGGTGTCGACGATGTCGGCGCCGTTCACCATCGCCATCAGCACCGACCCGAGCCCGTAGCCGGGGGTGCAGTGGGTGTGCAGGTCTATCGGGACCGACACGGCCCCCTTGAGGCCGCGCGTCAGTTCGCCCGCCGTCTTGGGATGGATGAGCCCCGCCATGTCCTTGACCGATATGATGTCGGCGCCCATCTTCTCGAGTTCCCGCGCCTTCGCGACGAAATAATCGACGGTGAAGATCGGGGCGGGTAGTTTTTTGCCGGAAAAGAGCGCCCGCACCCGGTCGCCGCGGGTGAAGTGCGGATCGACGGTATAGCAGACGCAACAGTCGGCGAGTCCGCCGTTCTCCTTGACGAAGCGGATGGTCGAGGCCTGATTGGAAAGATCGTTCAGAGCGTCGAAGATGCGCATGATGCCGATGCCGCTCTTCACGGCGTTGCGGCAGAACCCCTCGATCACCTCGTCGGGATAGGGATTGTAGCCGAACAGGTTGCGGCCGCGCGACAGCGCCGTCAGTTTCGACGAGTCACCGATGCCTTCCTTGATCGACTCGAGCCGCGTCCACGGGTTCTCGTCGAGATAGCGCATGATCGAATCGGGCACCGCGCCGCCCCAGACCTCCATGGCGTAGAAATGGGCTTTTTTGAAGAGTGCGATGACCCGGTCGACCTGCCGCTGACTCATGCGGGTGGCGAACTGCGACTGCTGGCCGTCGCGGAGCGTGAGATCGCGAATGAGGAGTTTGCGCGTCATGGTCCCGGTATGCCTCGCCGTCGTTTCAGTTCGTCGCTTCGGTCGCCGCAGCCGAGACCTCACGCACGAGCCGGTCCCAGCCGAATTTTCCGTGAATGATAGCAAGAGCCTCTTCCGATTGCAATTTATTATTTTCGGAAAAGAACTCGCGGAGCGCACGGGAGAGGTCGGCCGTGTCACCGACGGTGAAGGACCGGGCGAGCGGCGCGGGGAGTATCTCGCGGAACAGCGACAGGTCCGACGCGATGATCGGTCGGCCCGCTCCGAGCGCCGCCATCGCCGCCCCCGAGCCGGTGACGCTCCGATAGGGGAGTACCGCGACATCGCAGGCGGCGAAGAGCGCCGCCCCCTCCGCATCGTCGAAATAGCGGTCGAGGAGCCGGAGGTTGGGATGCGCCGCCGCCAGTTCGCGCAGGCGGTTCGCCAGAGCGCCGTCCCACAGTTCACCCGCGATGATGCCGGTGATGTCGGGCAGGGCCGCGATCGCTTCGGCGAACAGGTCGGCCCCCTTGTAGGGACGGACGGCGCCGAACAGGAGCGCCACCTTCGCGTCGGGCGTGATGCCGAAAGAGGTCCGCGCATCGGAACGGCCTACTGTCGCCCGGAATTGCGGATAGACGGGGTGATGGACGACGGCGACCGCCCGTGCGCCGAGCGCCTCCACCTTCCTTTTTTCCTCGGCGGACTGGACGATGACGCGATCGACGGCGGCGAGTATGCGGCGCGTGGCGAAACGCGATAGGGCGCCGCGCAGGCCGTGCCCCTCATGGTCCGCCGCGTTGTGGGCGATGACGACGCGCGGGAAGCGGCGGATACGGCGCAGGAGCGGGGCGAACCACGGGTACCAGAAAAAGGTCCACCACGGCACGACCACGACATCGGGGGCGAACGCTTCGATGCGTTTCGCCGCCGTCAACCACGAGAAAGGACGGTCCCACGACAGAAGGCGTTCGACGGTGTAGGCCCTCTCCGGACCCGTTCCGGCACCGTCGCCCGTCCCCGGCGGGTAGAGGAACTTGGGGTACTGCCGCTGGAAACCGACAAAGAGCAGTTCGTGCCCCTCCCTCAGTATCTCCTGCGCCAGAAAATGGTTGTATTGCCCGATGCCGCCCTTGAACGAGGGATCAGGGCCGAGAAGCGCTATCTTCATGCCGTGCGGATCCCTTCCGCTGGAGGTACTGTATCTCTTCGAGCATCTTGCGATTCGCCGCGATGAGATCGGCGATGATGCCGATGAGGAAGGTCTGGAACCCGGCGATGAGGAGCACCGCGCCGAGCAGGAGACTTTGGATGTGGCCGTCGCCGGTCCCTTCGATGAAGTAGTACAGGAACCGGAGCCCCAGCACGAAGCCGACGCCGAAGATGAGCCCGCCGGTGAGCGCAAGGAACCGGAACGACCGGTACAGGATGAATATCCGCGCGATGGTCGTGAGCGATCGCAGGACATACCCGGTGGTCGAACGGAAAAGGCGCGACGGCCGGGTCGGCGGGTTGACCTCTACCGGCACCGTCACGACGACGATGTTCTTAAGCCCGCTCTGGATGATGGTCTCGAGCGTATAGGAGTAGTCGGAGAACACATTGATGCGGAGCGCCGCCTCGCGGGACAGGGCGCGGAACCCGCTCGGGGCGTCCTCGACCCGCGTACCCGAGGCGAGCCGGACCACCGCGCTCCCGAGTCTCTGCAGGAACTTCTTCGCCACCGAAAAGTGTTCGATGTCGGTTATCGGGCGGACCCCCACCACCATGTCGGCCCGTTTTTCGAGTATCGGCCGGACCAGTTCAGGGATGCATGCGCCTTTGTACTGGTTGTCGGCGTCGGTGTTGACGATGAGGTCGGCGTCGAGTTCGATCGCCGTCTGCAGGCCGGTCATAAAAGCGGCGGCGAGCCCGCGGTTCGCGGTGTGGCGCACCACCGTGGCGCCGAGCGAACGGGCGACCCCGGAGGTGTCGTCCTCCGAGCCGTCGTCGATGACGAGCACCGTTATCTCGTCGATGCCTTCTATCCTTTTCGGCAGGTCGGCGATGGTGGCGGGGAGATGCTCCGCCTCATTGTAGCAGGGTATCTGTATCACCAGTTTCATCCGACGCTCCCCATGCGGTACGATACCCCGTTATCTATGTTAAAAAGAGGCAAAAAGAAATTTTTTGAAAAATATTTTTTATATGTTATGGTGCCTCAAAATGATCGTATGCACAACCTGATCTAAGGAGTGAGCCATGATGAAAAAGTTTTTCGCGGTCGCGGGCGCCCTTATCCTGCTCTCGGTGTGGGGCTGTGGCGACGGCAAGAGCGCTATCGAAAAGAAACTCGAGGCCGAGGCGATCCAGAAGGCCGAGGAGGCCAAGAAGGCCGAGGAGGAGAAGGCGAAGAAGGCCGAGGAGGAGAAAAAGAAGAAATATATCGACGAGGATGCCAAGCCGTTGCCGCCCGTGCTTGAATCGGCGACCAAAAAGGACTGGGGCAAGGTCAAGGAGTTGCTGGCCTCCGGTACCGCGGTCGACACGAAGGACGAACGCGGTCGCACCATCCTCATGCTCGCCGCCGTCCAGAACAACGAGGAACTGTTCGATTTCCTCGTCGCGAAAGGGGCGGACACCAACGCCCGTTCTCTCGAGGGTGAGACGCCGCTCCTGATGGCGGCCAAGGCGGGCAACAGAAAGATGGTCGATTATCTCATCGAGAAGGGCGCCGACCCGAACGCGAAGGACAACTTCGGCCGCACGACGCTTATGTATGCATCCGCGTCCGGCAATGTTGATCTCGTGAAACTCTTCCTCGGCAAGGGGGCCGAACTCAACGCGCTCGACAAGTACACGCACAACGCACTCGTCTTCGCGGTCCGCGAGAACAGGACCGAAGCGGCCAAGTTCCTTCTCGGCAAAGGGGCGCAGGTCAACATCGTCAAGCCGCTGACCGAAGAGGAGAAAAAGGCGCTTGAGGAGGCCAAGAAGAAGGCCGAGAAGGAGCGCAAGATAAAGGAAGCGGTCTACGATCAGACCGAGGAGAAACGCGATAAGACGGTGCTGTTCTGGGCGGTCGAACACGGCAATCTCGAACTGGTGAAACTGCTTGTCGCGAAGGGGGCTCCGGTCCTCGTGAAGGATGTCAAGAAGCGCGTCGAGACCATCATCTACGAGACCGGCAAGGGTGACATCGAAAAGACGCAGGAAGTGGTCGAGGAGACCATCCGCACCGCCTACGAGCGCGGCCAAAAGAATCTGCTCATGTACGCCGCCGAGGGCGGTCATCTCGAGGTGCTCAAGTTCCTCGTCTCGAAAGGGGCGAAGATAGAGGAGACCGACGGTGAGACCGTGCGTCATCCGCTGTTCTATGTCGTCGCGCAGTTGAAGGGGACCCCCGAAAAGGAGAAGAGACTCGCCGAGGTCACGAAGTACCTCATCGAGGAGGGCAAGAAACTGTACAAGCATAAGCGCCGCCTTTCCAAACAGGAGATCATGCAGGAGCGCGCCAAGCAGAAGAACAAGGCGTGGTGGGACAAGAACATCCAGAAACTCCAGTGGAAGGAAGAGGACCGCAAGAAGATCGACATCGAAGAGTATGATTACGAGGGGTGGACCCTGCTCGCGCTCGCCGTCATGAACGATCATTTCGATGTGTTCAAGGTGCTCATCGACGCCGGCGCGCAGGTCAACCGCAAGGAACGCAAATTCGGCAAGACGGCGCTCATGTATAGCCGCGCTATCAAGAACGCCGAAATGGAGAAGATACTGCTCGAGAAGGGCGCGAAGGAAGGGATCGTGTTCGATGTGGACGAGGACGCCCGTCAGGAGCGCATCAAGAAAGAGATAGAGGAAGACATCAAGAAAGGCAAACTCTGATAGCCGTATCCTCATGATATTCCGCACCACCGTCCGTCCCGACGACCCGCAGCGCATCCGCGACATCGTCACCTCGACCGGTTTCTTCTACGACCACGAGATAACGGTCGCGGTCGAACTGTGCGAGGAGAACCTTGCGAAGGGCGAGGAGAAGAGCGGCTACTTCTTCGTATTCGCCGACGACGAGGCGACGGGGCGCACGCTCGGCTACGCCTGCTACGGCGAGATAGCGTGCACCCGCAAACGGTACGATCTCTACTGGATGGGGGTCCATGCCGATGCGCGCGGCAAAGGTATCGGCAAACAACTCATGAAGGAGACCGACAGGGCGATAGCGGCGCGCGGCGGCGAGATCGTCTATATCGAGACCAGTTCACGCGAAAAGTATCTGCCGACCCGTGAATTCTATATCGCCACCGGCTGTGTGAAGGAGGCCGAACTCAAGGACTTCTACGACAACGGCGACCACAAGGTCATCTATACCCGGCGGTTGCGCTAGGGGCTCTTTTTCCGTAACCGTTCATAGGTCCGCCGCACCGTATCGGCGCCGTACTGCCGTTCGAGGCGGCGTATCGTGAAATGCGCCTCGGCCAGTTCCTGATAGTGATCCATGAAGAGCGTGTTGAGCACCGCGCCGCTCGCCGCCCCGGCGACCGGGACGACGCGGGTCGCCGCGAGCCGCGTGACATTGACGCCGAAGCGCGCCGCTATCTTCGACACGAGTCCCGAAAAGGCGCGCCCCGCCAGTTTGCCGCCGGCTCCCGAAAGTTCCCGTGCCGCCCGGGCGATGGTGCCGTGCAGGGCGACGCGGGCGGCGTAGTAGGTCGATCCGACCGCCTCGGGGGCCGCGCCAATGCCCGAAAGCGCGAACACCTCAAGGCACGCGAGCCGCGCGGCGGGGTCGGCGAGATCCTCGCCGTTGCGTCGCGCTATCTCGGCGATGCGCCGGAGCATGAGGACGGTGGTGAGCGGCAGTTCCGCTAGGAGCCCCGGCAATCCCGCGGCGCCGCCCGTCGCGCCGGAGAGGGCGACCATCGCCTTGTGGAGGTGGCGCGCGATCGGTCCCTCTTCCTTTTCCCCTTCTTTGCCGAGCGTCCGGACCGCGACCGCAAGCGCGGTGGCGAGCGCCGGGCCGGCCGCCTTTTCGGCGATGCGCGCTATCGCGGCGGGGAGGGTCTTCGTCGCGCGGTCGGTCGCCCCGAAGGTGAGTTGGGAAAGGCGCGCCGCGAAGGTGCTTTTCTCGAGCGTCGCGAAGGCCCGTTCGAGTTCGGCGCGCGCTTCGGGTGAAAGTCTTTTACTGCGTGGTTTTGCCGCCGTCATCGGGCGGTATCCCGCACGATATCGCTCATCGAGTAGAGCCCCGGCCCTTTCCGGTCGAGGAGCCAAATAAGAGCGTGGACCGCGCCGGCGGCGAAGATGTCGCGGCTGTGGGCGCGGTGGGTCAGTTCTATCCGTTCGGCGTCGCCGAAGAAGGTGACGGTGTGTTCGCCCACCACATCGCCGCCGCGCACCGCGTGGATGGCGACATCGTTCTTCCCGCGTTGCGCCGCGATGATATCGCCCAGTTTGAGCGCCGTTCCCGAGGGGGCGTCCTTCTTGCGGCTGTGGTGCGCCTCGACGATGGCGACCTCCATCCCGGCGGTGAGTCGCGCGAGTCGCGGCAGTATCTCGGCGACGACCGCGACGCCGTAACTCATGTTGGCGCTGTGGAACAGCGGTATCTTTTTTGCCGCCGTCGCCATGAGCGCACGGTCGGCGTCGGTGAGTCCCGTGGTGCCCGAGAGGAAGGGGAGGCCGGCGGTGGAGGCCCGGTCAAGCGCCTGTCGAAAACTTTCGGGCGACCCGAAATCGACCACCGCGACGCAGGAAGCGACGGCGGGATCGGTTATCGTCGTCACCATGATGCCGGAAGGGGCCATGCCGCAGGCGACGCCGTGATCCTTCCCCTGTGCCGGATGGCCCGGCGCTTCTATCGGGAGCGGAGAGAAGCCCGCGCCCGAAAGCCGTTCGGTGAGCGCGCGGCCCATGCGACCGCAGGCGCCGACAAGGGCGACGCGGCGCGTCGTTTCAGTCGCCATAGCCGTATATCTCCTCTTTCAGACTGCGTCCCATCAGCGCGCTCATCGCGGTGCGCACATCGAGCCCTTCGTGCAGAACGCGGTACACCGTCTCGACGATGGGCATCGCCACCTCCATCCGCTGGGCGAGTTGGTAGGCCGATATGCTTGTCGCGACGCCCTCGGCGACCATCGTCATGCCCGCAAGGATATCGGGCAGTTTCTCGCCATGACCGATGCGGATGCCGACCTGCCGGTTGCGCGACAGTTCGCCGGTGCAGGTGAGTATCAGGTCGCCGAGCCCCGACAGACCCGATATGGTGAAGGGGTTGGCGCCTATCTTGACCGCGAGCCGCGTGATCTCGGCTATCGCGCGGGTCATGAGCGCCGACTGGCTGTTGTGCCCCAGTCGCATCCCCTCGACGATGCCGACGCCGATGGCGATGACATTCTTTATCGCGCCGCCGACCTCGACCCCGACCACATCAGGCGACCGGTAGACGCGGAAGTAGGGGAGCGAGAAGAACTCCTGCGCGGCGTTGAGGCCTTCGATATAGCGTCCGGCGATGACCGCCGCGGTCGGCATCTTCATCCCGAGTTCGCGGGCGAAGGTCGGCCCCGAAAGGACGAATATGTTGCGGTGCATGCTTTCGGGGATGATCTCCTCGGCCACCTGATGCATGAGTTTGAGCGTGCCGTTCTCTATGCCTTTCGAGGCGATGACCAGTTGACTGCCGTGCAGGAAACGGTACGAGGCGCTTGAAAGGATGGCACGCATGTGCTGGGCCGGTGTCGCCATGACGATCATGTCGCGGTTGGTCACCGCCGCATCGAGGTCGCCGGTCGCCTTCACCTTCGGATGGATGGGTATGCCGGGCAGGAACAGCGGGTTCTCGTGGTCCCGGTCGATCGCCTCGACCAGTTCGGGCTCGCGGCACCACAGGGAGACATCGGCGTTCTTCTCGGCCAGTACCGACGCCAGTACGGTCCCCCAACTGCCGGCACCTACTACGCTGATGCGCATGTTCATGGTCGATCCTCCATAATGTTCCACCGGATGGCCCGCGGGGAACGGGGTCCAGTGTAACGGGCCTCTTTTTTTTCGCAACTAAAAATGTTGCAAAAACGCTTTTTCCCGCTATCATGACGCCGTAACCGTTTTTCGATATATTCGAGGAGGCGTCATGGCGCGTGTCACGGTAGAGGATTGTCTGGAAAAGATACCGAATCGACTGGAACTCATCATCCTGTCGGCCAAACGGACGAGGCAACTGCTGGAAAAGGCGGCCCCGCAGGTACCCAACACCAAAAAGAACAAGGAACCGATCGTGGCGCTCCGCGAAGTGGCCGCCGGCAAGATCGGGCTCGCCCGGGTCGAGGCGAAGCCGAAACGCCCGCACTTCCGTCGTCGTCGTATCGGTAAGTACAGCGGCGCGCAGAACTGATGGCGCTGTTCCCCGGTTTCAATACCAACATACGGCACAAGAACAAGATATTCCACATACAGACCGAGGTGATCTCCGCCGGGGATAAGAATTCCATCTCGACGCTTGTCTATCTCGAGGGACGCATATTCCACTCGGTGAAGGGAGTGCTCCCTCCGGCCGAGGCGATACACCGCGAGACCGCCGCGCTCGTCATCGTGAAACAGCACAAAGAGGCGATAAAAAAACTCATATCCAACCAACTCGCCGCGGCCGACTCGGCGGCAATGCCGCGCGGGACGATGAACATCGTGGAGTTCACGGAATTGTATCAAGAAAAGAAATTCTTCTCGGTGTTCGATCTCAAGGCGGTCTCCCTGCGCGGGCTGGTGGCCGATCTCATGACCGAACCTCAATGACCGGCCACGCGAGCCCCGCTCTTTTTGTATATTCTATCGGTTGAAAAAAATTGTTGACTCGTACCGTGCGATATGCTATGGGTACCACTGAAGTTTGGTGAATTACTGGACAAAAAAGCAGGTGTGACATGAACTACGGCATGAAGATCGTCGCGATGGTGGTTTTGACCGCTTTCTCTTTTGCTCTTTTCGCGCAGGACAAGTCGCCCTCCGCGCCCGGCGGCGTCAACCTTAAGGTCGGCGAGAACTTCTACTTCGAAGGCAAGACCGACGCGAAGGACGACGACCAGAAAGAGGCCACTATGGCCGAGATCAAGCGGGTTCCCTTCTATGAGACGACCTGGTTCATCGCCACGGTGAGCATACTGGTCATCGCCGGCGCCGGCACCGGTATCTACTTCCTCACGAAGACCGAGCCGCCGCAGGGCAATATCCTTGTCTGGAACAGCGAGAATAAATAACAGCGATATGAACGGAGGAAGTCCCATGAAGATAGCCAGAGCGGCCGTCCTTCTTTGCGCCCTGTTCCTTGCGTGGTCCTGTGGCCAGCAGGATACCGGCAACTTCAAGATAACCCTCAAGCTCCCCGAGAACCTCATCAACGACTGCAAGAAGGACTCGAAGTACGAGGATTTCGTCGACGACTTCTGCATCGTTAACGGCGATTCGGTGGAACTCTCGATATTCTCGACCGACGACCTGTCGCGCCCCTATGTCTTCGACGAGACCCGCGTGCTTCCGGTGGGCGGTCTGACGGGCAGTTCCGACTTCAGTTCCCTCCGGAGCAACCGCTACTACCGGTTCTTCGTCAAGGTGACCAACACACAGGAAAAAGTGAAACTGACCGGCGGCGCCGAAGGCATCCTGTATGAGGACACCAAGAACTATGAGATAAACATCTTCCTCGGGCTTACCGGCGATTTCGTCCGCGTCGTGTCCGAACAGAGCGATAAGACCTCGCTTTCGACCTACTTCACCGAGGACGATGTCCCCTCCGGGGCCCGCGCCGTCGTCCTGAAGGACGGCCGTATCGTGCTCGCCGGCGGTTCGATCTGGCGCGACAGCGGATCAGAATCCTACCTGACGAGGACGAATTACATCGACATGGCGAAACTGACCGTGACCGACGGCCCCTCGCTCAGGATGGGCGTCAAAGACCATGTCGCGGCGCTCCTCGAGACGACCGATGCCAAAGGAGCTCTTTCGCCGAAGACCGGCAAGGTGGTCATCGCGTTCGGCAAGACACAGGACGGCTACAACGACAAGATATACCTCCTCGACCCCGAGAAGAACACGGTCGAACAGAAAGTTTCGTTCACCAACCGCGCCCATGCCCGCGCCCTCACCATCGGCGGCGAGGTATACATCAGCGGCGGGTGCGATTCGGGATCGGCTTCACGCGACATCATCAAGGTCGACAAGAAGGGCAGCGCCTCTTCGTGGAAACTGATGGAACAGGGTCGCTGTCTCCACGGCATGATAGATGTTTCGTGGGTCACGACCGATGACGAGGGCGTGGAGACCCTGCATCCCGCCATACTCGTGTTCGGCGGCGCGAAGAAATACATCAACACCGATCAGGACAAGGAATTGATCGGGTATAACGACGAAGCGTTCGCTGAGATCATCGATGATCTCGGCACCCAGAAGATCACGGTCGCGGGCGTCGAGTGCGTCACCACCGGCGCGCAGACCTCCTGCACCTCGCTGGCCGGTTTCGGCGCGGCGCGGGTGAAATGGGACGATCCGAACAAGGGGCCGAACGAGGATATCGTGGTCGCGGCGTCGGGCGGCTTCACGCAGACCGCCAACGACCAGCCGCTTTCCTTCAGCATCGCCAACTACATCCTGCGGGGCACCGGTGACCTGACCAACCCCAAGGGGATGACCTGGGCGCTCTCTTCCTCCGGTACGGCGATACGGTGCGCCTACGCGACGATGGTCCCCATCAGTTCCCCCGACAGTTTCACGGTGCAGTACACCGCGCTCAACTGCGGCACCGGCAAATCGATCGAACGCAATCATGACGCGCGGAACGAACAGTACATATACAGCCTCGAGGTCCGTGCCGCCGGTACCCCCGGCGATTTCGGTCTTTCGGCTTCGGCGCGCGCCAGCGTCAACGACGGCTCCATCGACAACAGCAACTCCGGTTACTTCCTCGACGGTCCCACCGTGGTCAATGACTTCGGGCAGGCCTTCCTGTTCGGGACCCGGTACATCTATGTCATCAGCGGATTCTCCGACAGTCTCGACTGATCCCAGCCCTCTCTCCTTTCCGGTGAGGACCTTTCACATCCACACCTTCGGGTGCCAGATGAATGTCTACGACTCCGAGCGGGTCGGCGCGCTTCTGACGGCGCGCGGATGGGCGCCGGTCGACGATCCGGAGCAGGCGCACCTGCTCATCGTCAACACCTGTAGCGTGCGGGAGAAACCGGCCCAGAAGGTGTTCAGTTTCGTCGGTCGCTTCCTCGCGGAAAAGGAGCGGGGGGCCATGCGCATCTTCGTGATGGGGTGCGTCGCCCAGCAGTTGGGGGCGGACCTTCCGTCGCTGTCGCCGCTCATCGACGGCGTCTTCGGGCCGGGGTGTGAGGCGGCCATTCCCGACGCCGCCGAACGAGGGATATTCCCGGTGGTCATGACCGATCCGGCGGCGCTCACCGACCGTGAACTGTTCCCGCCGGTGTACGATACGCTGTGGCGCGGCGCCCGTTCGGCCTTCGTCACGGTGATGCACGGGTGCGACAATCACTGCAGTTACTGCATCGTCCCTTCGGTGCGCGGCGGCGAGGTGAGCCGGACGGGCGAAACGATACTGGAAGAGATCCGCGCGCTGGTCGCGGCCGGCATCCGCGAAGTGACGCTTCTCGGCCAGAATGTCAACAGTTACCGCGATCCCGTCGCCGGTCTCGACTTCACCGGTCTGCTCTATCTTATCGCCGGGCGGGCGGGGCTTGACCGCATCCGGTTCGTCACGAGCCACCCGCGTGACCTCACCCCGGCGCTTGCCACGGCGTTCGCCGAGATACCATCGCTCATGCCCTATCTGCACCTGCCGGCCCAATCGGGATCGGACCGGATACTGGCGCTCATGAACCGGGGGTATGGCGTGAAAGAGTACCTGGAGAAGATAGCGTGGGTCCGCGAGCGGTGTCCCGATATCTCGCTGTCCAGTGACTTCATCGTGGGGTTCCCCGGAGAGACCGAAAGCGAATTCGAAGAGACGCTCTCCCTTATCGAAACGGTGTGCTACGACACGCTGTTCGCGTTCAAATACTCCCCCCGGCCCGGTACGGTCGCGGCGCGATGGCCCGAAACCTTGACGGATGACGAGAGATCGGCGAGACTCGACCGGCTGTTGCAGGTCCAGCGCGCCGTGATGGGCGCGGTGCGACGGCGGTTCCTCGGCAGGACCGTGACGGTGCTGATAGAATCGCGCAGTCCGCGCGGCGGCACCGTCATGGGGCGGAGCGAGCACAACCAGATCGTTCATGTGGCCGGCGATCCTCTGCCCGCCGAGGGTTCGCTGGTGCCGGTGCGAATCACCGAGGTGCTCGATAATACCCTGCGGGGCGACAGGATCGACGCGGTCAAGGAGGGCTGATGATACGGGTTCGCAAGACCTTTTCGGCGCACGATTTCGCCATCGATGTCGCGCCGCTCGTCGATGTCCTGTTCACGCTCCTCATATTCTTCTCGCTCACCAGTTCCTTCAAACAGGAATCGGGGATCAAGGTCAACCTGCCGGAGGCGAACGCGAGCGGCGCGGTGGAGCATATCCGCCGCATCGAGATCGTGATCCCATCGACAGGCGCGGTCCGTGTCGGTGACCGCGATATGCCCGTCGAAGAGGTCGCGGCGCATCTGGGAAAAATTGACACCGCGGAGCGGCAGGGCTACATTGTCGTGATAAAAGGGGATGCCGAGGCATCGCACGGGCGGGTGACGATGGTGCTCGATACGGTGCGCGGACTCGGTTTCAAGAATGTCGCCATAGCGACAAGGAGCAGACGATGAACCGGTGGCACCTGCTAGTTATCGGCGGGCTGTTCCTGATAATGACCGGAGTGGTGCTGGTCGATATCCATCGCCTGCGCGGTGAGATAACCCGCAACCGCGAAGTGATAGAGAAACTGACGATGGAACGGTCCGTCGCGCAGCAACGGATGCGCGAACTCGAACTGCGCATCGAGCGGATAAAGAGCGACCGCCAGACCCGCGAGATGACCGTCCTGCGGAGATACAAGATGCTGCGCCCCGATCAGTACATACTCCATGATGCGGTTGATTAGGTCCCTTCCGTTCCTTTACGCGATCCCGATCGTTTTCATAGCGATATCTTCCTCTTCCCGTCAGTCGCTTTCGGTCCAGATAGTCGTCTGGGGCCTGTTCGTGGTACTCCACCTGTACCTCGCCCTCATCGAGCGGATCGCGCTCATTCTGCCCGCCTTTCTCCCGGCGGCGGTCTATGTCGCCGATTTCGTCATACTGCGGTGGGGCAACCATTCCCCGCTCATCGCGCTCCTGTTCGCGGCGCTCCCGGTGGTGTATGCGCGGCGTCCGGCCCACTACGGCTGGTATGTCGCGGCATCGACCCTTTCGCTCGCCCTGCCGGGATCTCTGCGGGAGGCGCGCGACCTGACCGTCTATGTGCTGTTCCTGCTCACGGCGGGCGCCGTCTACCTGTTCAGTCGCGAGGAGGTCATCCGTTACCTCTGGGGCGGCGGTACGGCGCATTCCGGCGACCGCCGGTCCCCGGAGGTTTTTGATCACGCGTTGCAGGCGGTCGAGGATCCCTATCTCGCCTTGATGAAGTATTGCGAACGGACGACGCTCTGGGATCGCGTGCCGGTCGCCGTGAAAGTGGTGGAACTGCGGGGCGAGGAGGGCATCATCGTCGGCGCTCCGTCGCCGTTCCGCCTGACGGGGCTGATACTGCTCGCCATCAAGAACCGGTGTGTGCTCCCGTGCCACTCGATACTGGAGGAAAAGGAGTTCCTGCCGCTTCTCCCGCCGTATAACAAACGGGTCTATTTCCCGGTGGGGCTCTTCGATCCGGAAGGGGTGCCCGCCGTCCCCGAATATGTCATCGTGATAGACGCCGACTATCAGGGCGATAAGCAACTGCTCGTCGAGACCTTCGCGCCGATCAGGCAGGATGTGATAGATCTCCTGCGGATGGCGGCGACCTTCGATCGGGTGCTCACCGACCGGCGCCGGCAGGAGAAACTGTACCGCGGTGCCCGCGAGATGCTCGATTCGTTCAGCCGCGAGAAACTGTTCAACGCCTCGGCGTGGTCGGTGCTCAACTTCGTTCCCGACGCCGCGACCGTGCTCATCACCGAGTGGCGGGACGGCGAGCACAAGGGCATCATCTACCGGCTCGAGGACGACGGGACGCCGCTTTCGCTCGAGAAGGTGGCGCCGCTCACCGCCACCGACATGACCGATCCCACGACGATACAGGCGATGATGCTCGAGGGCAAGGTCGGCAAGATGGCCGAGATCCGCGACATCAACCGGCGCCGCGACAAGAACCAACTGTTCGCCGAACCGGCTTTCGCGGAACTGAACCGGCACGCGCAGATGCTCACCTTCCTGCTCCAACGCCACGAGACGCCGCAGGGGACGCTCTCGGTGTTCCTCGACTCGGACCGCGAGGTGGATACCCAGACCAAATCGGATCTGCTCCTGCTCTGCCGCATCCTGTCGTCGGCGCTCAACAACATCGAAATGTACGAAACGGTGCAGAACCTCTCCAACATCGACGCCCTGACCGGGCTTTACAACCGGCGTTACCTGCAGGAGCGGACCGAGACCATGACCGGCGAGGCGGCCCGTTCCGGCATGCCGCTGTCGGCAATCATGCTCGACATAGACCATTTCAAGAAGGTCAACGACCGCTACGGCCACAAGGCGGGCGACGAGGTGATACGGTTCCTGTCGCGCATCATCAAGCGGTCGGTCCGCAAGGTCGATGTCGCGGCGCGTTACGGCGGCGAGGAGTTCGTGCTTCTCCTGCACAACACCACCAAGGAGGGGGCGCTCACGGTCGCCGAGAAGATACGCGAGACGGTGCAGGGTTCGGTCGTCCCGGCCGACGGCAACCAACTCACTATCACCTCGAGTTTCGGCGTTTCGTCGTTCCCCGAACTGGTCCAGCGCCCCGAGGACCTCGTCAAATCGGCCGACGAGGCGCTGTACGAGTCGAAAGAGGGGGGACGCAACCGGGTGACACTCTATATGCCGAAGGGATCGTGAGCGGGAGGTCAGCATGAAGATACTCGTCACCGGCACCGCCGGATTCATCGGGTCCCACACCGCCCGGCGGCTCCTTGGCCGCGGCGACACGGTGGTGGGGCTCGACAGCGTCAACGACTACTACGATGTGACGCTCAAGTACGGGCGGCTCGCCGAGAGCGGCATCGCGCGCGACGCGGCGAGACACGGCGAGATCGCGCAGAGCGCGAAGTTCCCGAACTATCGCTTCATCCAGTTGAAACTTGAGGACCGCGACGCCCTGACCGCTCTGTTCGAGCGCGAGAAGTTCGATGTCGTCTGCCACCTTGCGGCGCAGGCGGGGGTCCGCTATTCGCTGGAGAACCCGCACGCCTACATCGAGGCCAACCTCGTCGGCTTCATGAATATCCTCGAGAACTGCCGCCATCATCCGGTGCGGCATCTCGTGTATGCCTCGAGTTCGAGCGTGTACGGGCTCAACACGGCGATGCCCTTCTCGACCTCGCATGCGGTGGACCACCCGGTAAGTCTCTACGCGGCGACCAAAAAGGCGAACGAACTGATGGCGCATACTTACAGCCACCTGTACGGCCTGCCGACGACCGGCCTGCGCTTTTTCACCGTGTACGGTCCGTGGGGGCGACCCGACATGGCGCTGTTCCTCTACACCGACGCGATACTCGCGGGGCGGCCGATAGCGGTCTTCAACCACGGGAACATGCAACGCGACTTCACCTACATCGACGACATCGTCGAGGGGGTGGTGCGAGTCATCGACCGACCGCCTGCCGGCGATCCGTCGTGGGACGGCGCGCGGCCCGACCCGGCCTCGTCGCGCGCTCCGTACCGTCTCTACAACATCGGCAACAGCGCGCCGGTGAAACTGACCGACTTCATCGAAGCGATAGAGCAGGCGCTCGGCAAAAAGGCGACCCGTGAACTGCTGCCGCTCCAGCCGGGCGATGTGCCCGCCACCTACGCCGATGTGTCCGACCTCACCCGCGACACCGGGTATCGTCCCGCCACCGACATCGGGGAGGGGGTCCGGCGGTTCGTCGCGTGGTACCGCGCCTACTACGGCCGCTGACGATGCTTTCCCGCGAGGAGCGCAGTTGGGTCCTCTATGATGCGGGGAACTCCGCCTATTCGCTCATCGTCGTCACGGTGATGTTCCCGCTCTATTTCAAAGGCACCGTCGCCTTGACGCTCCCGCCTGCCGACGCGACCGCCTACTGGGGCTACGCGAACGCGGGGGCCGCGCTTGTCCTCGCGCTCATCTCGCCGCTTCTCGGGCCGCTTGCGGACATGCGGGGCGGCAAGAAGCCACTGTTCGCGCTGTTCTTCCTTGTCGGCGTCGTCGCCACGGCGTTGCTCGCGATCCCCCTGGAGGGGGCGTGGCTCTGGGCGCTCGGCATCTTCGTGCTGTCGCGCATCGGCTGGGGCGGCTCGTCATTCTTTTACGATTCGTTCCTCGTCGATGTGTCCGCGCCGAAACGGATGCACGATGTCTCCTCGCGGGGCTATGCGTACGGCTACATCGGCGGCACCGTGCCGTTCCTCGCGCTCGTCGTCTGGCTGTTCGCCACGGGCGGGGAGGGGATACCGCCACACATCGCGCGGGCCGGGTTCCTCCTGTCGGCGCTCTGGTGGGCGCTCTTCACCGTTCCGATGCTTCGCCATGTCGGCCAGCGCTATGCGCGGCCCCGCTCGGCGCGACCGCTCCGTCGCAGTCTCGAACAACTCCTGCGGACCCTGCGGACCGCGCGACGACGGCGCGACGCGTTCCTGTTCCTCATCGCCTATTTCTTCTACATCGACGGCGTGGACACTATCATCGCGATGGCGGCCGCCTACGGGGTGGATGCGGGACTTGGCGCCGGCACGCTCGTCGGAGCGATACTGATGATCCAGATCGTCGCGTTCCCCTGTGCGATACTATACGGCCGGTACGCGACCCGTTACAGCGCCCGACCGCTCATACTGACGGCGATAGCGGTCTATCTCCTCATCACGCTTATCGCCTTCTTTCTCCCCGATGTGGCGGGTCCGACCGGGCGCGCCGTCCTCTTCTGGGTGCTTTCGTTCCTCGTCGCCACCTCGATGGGGGGGGTGCAGGCGCTCAGCCGGTCGCTCTTCGCGCGGCTCATCCCCGCCGACCGATCGGCAGAGTTCTTCGGTCTTTTCAACATCATGGGGCGGTTCGCCGCCATCATGGGCCCGTTCCTGATGGGGGTCGTTGCCAGTCTCGCGGGGCATTCGCGCTGGGGGGTCGTCCCGATAGCGTTCCTTTTCATCATCGGCGCCGGGTTCCTCCTTTCGGTGCGGGAACCGGTCGCTTCCGGACCGTTGATTGAATAAAAATCTCCTATTTTTCTCTTGATTTATTGTTGTTGTGGTGCTTTAATACGGATTCGGTGGACGACAGACAGTGTAGACATACGGTTCGAACAGATGAAACGATCGAGGATTGATGGTTCTATAGCGACAAGCAAGGAGGTTCCCATGAGAGCGGTTCTTAAGGCGGCTGTTATCGTATTCCTTTTTGTCCTTCCGTTCGTGGCGGCGCAGGCCGCGGAAGGCACGATGCTCGGCGGGACGCCCTACAAGGGGTGGGAAGAGGGCGGCAACGATTTCGTCGTGATGTTCAACTCGCTTGTCGACGACCAGATAACCTTGAGCAACGAGACCTCGAACCGACAGGGCGACACCTGCATCCTTGAAAGTTCGTTCGACCTGAGCGGCTTGCATCTCCCCGATGACGCGGTGCTCGTTGAAGCATACATCGTCTGGATGAGCGCGGTCCACCCCGACAATTTCTCGGCGGCGACCGACAATCAGGTCCACCTGAAATTCGTTCGGGATGACGCCGGCTATACCTGGGAGAACGACATCATCGTCGGCGATACGGCGAAGATGCTGGGCGACACCTCCGATGCCTTCGCGTTCCAGAGCGTTAAATTCTCTCCCAAGGACGGCGTGACGACCGGCTGTTCGCCCGACAGCCCCGGGACGAGCACCACTGGCGAGGTCGCGTATTTTACCTACCGCAAGGACATCACCGACTTCTTTGCAAAGATACGGGACGACAACCTTGCGTCGGGCAACCCGCTCAAGGACGGTCTTGCGATGTTCGGCAAGTACACCGTGAGCGGGCTCGATTGCACCGACCACGATTACTACAAGTGCCGCACCACGATGGTCGCCAACTGGTCCATCTTCCTCGTGTACAAATCGGGAGCGGTCCGTTCCAAGAAGATATATCTCTATCCCGGGTTCGCGTGGGCACAGGGCGAAACGACCACCGCCAATGTGTCGGGTTTCATCCTCCCCAAGAATCCGGTGCTTCGTATCACCACCAACATCGCCGAGGGTGACCCGGCGCTCGTGAAGGCGGAACTGCCGCCCGAACTTATCTATATCAAAGGTCCCGAGGCGATGAGCACCTACCAACTCACCAATGAATGCAACCCGCTCGCGGACATGAGTTTCGAGATATACAACTCCCGTTCCTCCATCATCGGCTGGGAGGGGGAGCTTATGTGCGTCAGCGGCGTGGCGAACGGTCCCGACTACTTCGGCATAGACAACGACACCTTCCTGCTCGACGCCGAGGAGGATATCAACCTGCAGGAGCACCTGAAACTCGACGGCACCAACTTCGATGTCCGGATATCGGTCAATCAGGACGCCATCCTGATGAACTACCTCGTCGTGTCGGTCGACACGAAATCGCCCGCGTTCGATATCCCGGAAGAGGCGCAGATAAACTTCCCGTACGACCGCGAGAAGCACTACTGCTCCTGCCGCAAGGCCGAGGACCCGGAGGATGCCTACTGCGTCACCGAATCGGGCGGCTACCCGATGTTCTACCTCGTTCGCGTCCAGAACTGGGGGACCAATGTCGCCAAGAATGTCATCGTGGTGGACGATCTCGACAACCGGGTGGAATACATCCCCGGCTCCACCGAGATGGCGACCTTGTTCGATGATAACGGTAACGGCACCGACTGGACGACGATACCCGATCTTGCCGGTAGCGGTGACAATCCCAATACTAAATTCCCTCTTTCGGGCGCCGGATACAAGGTGGCCGACCAGATGAACACCTGCAATCAGGCGACTTGGACCTGTACCGACACGCGGCTCCTGCGCTTCAAGGTAAAACCGAAAAAACTCCCCAAGAACGAGGTCATTCCCAATATCGCCATCATCAAAGAGGAGGCGAGCGCCGAGACCTATCGCAGTAACCGAAATCTCGAACTGAAACTCTACCGCGGCACCTGTCAGCCGCTCGAGACCTGCCCCGAACCGAAAAAAGTCGATTGTTATGGCGATAATCGTCAGTGCGATGAGAACAAGCCCTGTCCCGATGGGCTGGTTTGTAACATGACCACCTATGTCTGTGAGGCCGACACGAGTAGTTGGTGCACCAGCGCCAAAGTCTCCTACGCGGTCGGCATCAACTCCCCTGACAGCGGCGACAGTCCCATCATCGTGCCCAAGGGAACGACCGGCCTGACGCTGGGTCAGTTCAAACTGCAAGCCGAGAACTGCGGTCAGACGAAATTTTACAACTTCGTCTCGGTGCGCATGGATATCAAAAAAGACGACACGCAGGTGGCGGTGACCAATCTTTCACTGATACACGACAAGGACGGCGACGGCGTCGCCGATGCCGACGACCCGGTGCTCATCAATGTCCCGACCCCGGAGGCCGCCAGCGTCCTGTTCGCCATCCCCGAGGGGGCGGCCCGTCTGTTCACCGGCACCGAGATACACCACTTCATCGTAACGGGCGATCTCGGCTATAACATCACCAAGGTCCCGGCCGCCGCCTCGATGCATCTCACCATCGCGAACAAGAACAGTTTCCTGTTCGAGGACGCCGGCGACGCGAGGCCCGACGGTGGCACGATAGATTTCGCGTCGTTCCAGGTCGAGCCGACCGACAACTACTTCATCGTCACCAAGGGAATGAACGACCCGTCGGTGCCGCCGATGAACGAACTCAACCGCGACATCCCGATGCTTCAGGTCCGCACCAAGGCGCTCGATCTTGCCAACAAGATAAAGCGCATCACGGTGACCGTTCCTACGCAGGAGGGGTACGCCCGGTTCGGTCAGGGCATCAAGGATATATCGCTGTATGTCGATACCAACGGCGACGGTATCTCCGACGACCTCATCCAGAAGATATCGACCTTCGAGGAGGACGACGAGGTCACCTTTGAGGGCGACGACATAGAGACCCGGCTCGACTACGATGTCGGCGAGGAGATGTTCCTCATATTCCAGAGCACGCTCAACATCAAACTTGACGGGACCGAGCGGGCCAAGATAGTCATCAGGAAAGGCGCGGTCATCATGGATAACACCAGCAAGAAGGTCGAAGGCCTCGCGGTGTCGTCGAAGGAGTTCTACCCCTCCGACGATGTCCAACCGACCGACGGCGACATCGTGCCGCCCGCCCCCTCGTCCTGCGACTGCTCGCTCATCGCCGGAGAGGGCGATGAACCGCCGGCGTGGATCGTCCTGCTCGCGGCGGCTCTCGCGGCCCTGTTCCCGTTCCTGCGTCGCCGCACGACGGCCTAGGCGGGACCGGCATGTTCTTTCCGATGACGGACCATACTACCCAACATAGCCAAAAAAGAGGTGTCACATGAGCGGCTTTCGTTCGGCCTTCTTCGTTCTTTTCATCCTGCTCGCCGGCGTGGCGGGGGCCAAGGAGATCGGCCCCAATGTCGCCGTGTTCAAGGGACAGGACCTCAAATGGGAGGACGGCGCCTACAGTTACCATGTCATGTTCAAATCGCTACTTGCCAACCTGAACACCGGGGACGACGGGACCGGGGTGAATTACAACCCGCAGGCCGACGCGTGTCTCGACCAGAGCACCTACACGCTCGACATGACCAAGTTCCCGCTGGATGCGACGATAGATCGCGCCTTCATCGTCTGGACCGGCGCCCAGCCGACGCTCAAACTCACCGACTTCACCGACAACCAGATACGGCTCGATTTCGCGCACAACGATAACCCGGCGATGAACAGCGGGCTCGATGTGATCGGTCGCCAGTCGAAACTGACCGACAAGCAGGATTTCGAGTTCGAATCCATCATCGAGAACGAGACCGTCGAACGCGGCTTTTTCACCTACCGCGTCGAGGTGACCGACTTTTTCAAGGAACTGCAGGAGCGTGGCCGTTCGCTCGAGATATCGGACGGCTCGGTCGACGGGCTGTCGCTCTACGGGGACTACACCGTTTCGGGCCTTGAGTGCACCGCCGACGCGGCCTACAAGGACAATTCGACCATGGTGTCGAGTTGGGCCATCGTCCTCGTGTTCGTTTCGGAAGAGGTCACCCCGAAGAAACTTTACCTGTACGACGGCTTCTACCGCTATTTCCACAAGAACTCCATCATCGATATCACCGGGTTCCAGTTCCCCGACAAGCCCTCCATCCGGCTCACCCTGATGGTCAACGAGGGCGACCCGCGGCTCGTGAACACCAATACCGCTTCGGGCGGCAGTCTCGTCCCCGAATCGCTCCGGATACGCGGCGCCGGTGCCGGCTACGAGCAACTGTTCAACACCTGCAACTTCCTCGATCAGTCTATACTCTACGGGACGCGGAGTACGCCGTTCTATTACACCGAGATATTCAACTCGATATCCTCGGAGTTCGGGTTTGACGCCACTTCGGGCGAGACCTGCATCGGCGGGACGCCGCCCAATATCCTGACCGACCAGATGGAATACGCCATAGATGTTGACACCTTCTATATCGACGCCGCCGAGGAGAAATGGGCCGCCCATTTCTACAAGAACGGCGACCAGATATCGCTCGATCTCGGCGCCAATCAGGACGCGGTGCTCACCAACTTCCTGATACTGAGCCATGATACCCGCGCCGGCAACTACGACATCCCGAACGAGGACGAGAAGGGGTTCTGCTCCTGCGCGCCGGAAGAGGGCAAGGTCTGCTTCACGCAGGAATTCACCTATCTCATCAAGGTGCAGAACTGGGGCGACGACATCGTCGGCGGCGTCAAGGTGCAGGACACCCTGCCGGCCTATGTGACCTATGTCCCCGGCACCACCGAGGTCGCTTCCCAGATAACCGAGGATGCGAAAGGCAACTGGCTCGGCGCCGACTGGACGCCGATACCCGACGGCCCCGGCGGCGAGTTCCCGCTCAAACAGCCCTACACGGTCGCGGATCAGATGAACTACTGCGAACTGCCGGCCGAGGAGTGCCCCGGTACGCATGACCGGCGGCTCGTCCGCTTCAAGGTGAAACCGAAGGAGAACCTGCCCAAGACCTCGGTCATCGACAATGTCGCGGTCATCACCGACGCGGCCATGAAGCCCTACAAGACCAACACCTCGATACCGCTCAAACTCAAGAGCGGCACCTGCCTCCCGTCGGCCGAATGCGAGGCGATGGATATGAACAAGTGCGGCGGCGTCAGCGATTACACGCCTCCCGCCGATGACGATGTCGTTCCCGACGCCGATACGGGCGGCGGCCCCTGCACGACCAAGAATGTCGCCATAGCGTACGCGATGGGCAAGAACAGCCCATTCGGCGATGTGGTCATCCCGAACCCGTCCAACAACCTGACGCTCGGCCAGTTCACCATGGTGGGGACCACCGCCAGTGAGGAGAGCGCCTGTACCTTCAACCTCGTCAAGGTCAAGGTCAAGGTCGATCGCGATACGGCGGTGACCCTGCAGAATCTCAAACTGGTCGAGGACGCCAACCAGAACGGTCGCTATGACAATGGCGAGAATGTCGTGGCCGAGACCGCGAGCCTTGCGTCGGGGTACGCCGATTTCGATGTCCCCTCGACCAAGAGGGCTTTCGCCGAGAACAAGACCCACTATTTCGTCATCCACGGCGACGCGAGCGTGGCCGAAAGCACGACGATAACCCCGAACACCACCTTCAAGGCGATCATCGAAGGGGCCACCTCCATCGATGTGGATGACGACGGCACGCCGACGGTCGCGAACAAACGGATAGATTTCGCCCTCTACCTGTTCGAGCCGACCGGTAAGTCCTTCATCTTCTCCCGCGGCCCGAAGGACCCGGCGGTGCCGGCGACGCTGGCCGAGATAAACGCCAACATCCCGGTCCTGCAACTGCGCACCAAGTCGAAGGAAGAGGCGAACTCGATAAAATCGCTCACCTTCAAGGTCCCGAGTGGGAGCGTGCTGTTCGGCGAAGGGCTTGAAAAGGTGTCTGTCTGGCTCGACAACGGCGGCGACGGCACCGCCGATACCCTGCTCGGCGAAGGAAGCGCCGAGTCGGGTGAGAGTGAGTACAAACTGACCTTCACGACACCGATAGCCTACACCGCCGATCAGGAAAAATACCTCGTCATCAAGGCCGACTTCAACCTGTCGGGCGACCAGAAGGGGAGCATACAGGTCAAGAAGGCGCCCGGTACGCTCGACAGCGAGGTCACCATCTACTCGTTGCCGATAGATTCGAAGGTCTTCCAGGCCTGCACCGACCCGAACGATCCGAACTGCCAGACGGGCGGTGACGATGAAGAGGGCGGTTGCGGTTGTTCGATCGTCGGTTCGGAGAACGCGGGCAACGCGTCGATGGTCCTGTCGTTCCTCTTGGGCATCCTGCTCCTGCTCGCGGGACGCCGGGTGTATGGCGATCGCTAGCGCGCGATCGGCTTCGGGCCATGTCCCGGTATAGGAGCATATCCGTTCATCATGCAAGGGAGATAGTCATGCGTCATCTTGTCCGTCCCGCCCTTTTCGTCAGCGTGCTGTTCGCGGCGCTCGCTCTGTCGGCGGGTCCGTACGGTGGTTCGACCATCGGTCCCGATGTCTCGGTGCACAACGGGAACAAACTCCAGTGGGAAGAAGGGTCCCACGATTATTTCACAATGTTCAAGACGCTCCTGTGGAACCCCGATCCCGCGAACGACATGAACGGCGCCAACCCGTCGGCCGACAAATGTCTCACCGAGAGCACCTTCGTCGTGAACGATGGTGACCTGCCCGAGGACGCCTATGTCGAGGCGGCCTATCTCGTCTGGACGAGCGCGATAGATCCCGACAAGATATTCCTCAACGCCGACAATACCGTGACCTTGGCCTATACGCAGAAGGACGGCTATGCCGAGGAGATCCGCGACATCACCGTGGAAGGCCATCCGGCGAACGACACGGCCGATCAGGATTTCGAATTTCAGGCGATATACCTTTCGGCGCAGGACACCGGGAGCGATAATGTCGGCTATTTCACCTACCGGGCCGACATCACCGATTTCTTCACCTCGGTCCACACCAAGGCACGCGAGGCGGGCGCCCCCTCGGACGGCGCGGCGCTCGTCGGCAGTTACAAGTTCTCCAACATGGACTGCAGTGAGCACGAGTACTATGCGACCAACGCCTACAACGGACAGAATTCCATCATGCTGGGCGGATGGACGGTCATCCTCATCTATCGCTCGGAGCGGATAACGCCGAAGAAGATATACATCTACCACGGCTTCGACCTCTACAAGATACAAGAGGTCGATATAACGGTCGGCGGGTTCAAATTCCCCGACAAGCCGGTGGTCCGTCTCTCCCTGATGGCAGGCGAGGGCGATCCCGGCCTCGCCATCGCCTCGGCCACCGAATGCGGTGACGGCGGGTTGTTCGGCGGGCCCTGCCCTCCCGAAGGCCTGCAGGTGAAGGGACAGACGGCCCCGCAGTGGGCGCCCCTGTTCGATGCCTGCAACCCGCTCAAGGACAAGGACTCCAACGGCACCGCCTTCACCTACACCGAGATGTACAACTGCATATCGAGTTTCTACGGCTGGGACGACGAGGCGCCGACCTGCATCGGGGGCGATCCGAACGCACCCGATCCGTTGAAACTGGAATACTCGATGGATGTCGACACGATGCTTTTGAACGGCGAATTCTTCCCGTTCAACGAGCATTTCAAGCGCGACGACACCTCGTTCATGCTCAAGGTGAGCGCCAACGGTGATATGATATTCACCAACATGCTCGTCGTGAGCGTCGATACCCGCGCCTCGAAGTACGATATCCCGGTCAATCCGAACACCCCGAACGGCCGCGAGAAACATTACTGCTCCTGTTCGACGGTCGAGGATTCGGTCTGTTTCGACCGCCCGTTCTACTACACCATCAAGGTGCAGAACTGGGGCGACGAACTGGGCGAGGATGTGACGGTGCAGGATTCGTTGCCGCCGCAGGTCGATTATGTCCCCGGTTCGACCGAGATAGCGCGCACCTTCGACGCGAACGGCAACGGCACCGATTGGACGGCCGTGCCCGACGGCGCGGGCGGCGCCTTCCCCTTCCTCGGCGCCTCCAAGGTCGCCGATCTGCTCGTTTACTGCGACAAGGACACGAAGGCGTGTCCCGATACGGTGCTTATCCGCTTCAAGGTCCTGCCCAAGGGCGGTCTGCCGAAGAACACCGTCATAGAGAACACCGCGATCATCAACGACATCGCCAACATCCCGTACCGTTCCAACACCACCGTGCCGCTCCGCCTGCGGCAGGGAGCCTGTCCGTCGACCGCCGAGTGTCCCGAGCCCCCGAAGGCGCAGTGCGGCGGCGAAGGGGCCAATGTCGCCGAATGCCAGACGGCCGAAGAGTGCGGCGCCGGGAAGAAGTGCGATGACGGTCACTGCGTCGTCGATCCCGACCAGATGGCGTCGGGCGTATCGGTCGAGTTCGCGCTGGGGAAGAATTCTCCGGCGAATGGCGCCGCGGCCATCGTGGTGCCGGCGCCGACCACCGACCTCGTGACGGGCCAGTTCACCCTGCAGGGGGTGTTCGACGGTGGCGGCAATACCAAGGTGTTCAGTTTCGACAGCATCAAGGTCAAGATGACCACCGCGAGCGCCAACATAAAACTCGCGAACCTCCGGCTCATCCGCGACCTTGACGGCGACGGGGTCCGTGACGGTGACGAGGCCGAACTGGCCACCGCCGCGGCGCTGAGCGCCGGGTACGCCGATTTCGTCGTCCCTGCCGCCTCTCGGGCCTTCACGGTCAACACCCTGCATTATTTCCTCGTGCTCGCCGATGTCACCTACACCGGTGGCACGGTCCAGCCGAACAGCACCTTCAACGGCGCCATCGACGGCCCGCAGGCCATCATCGCGAGCGACGCCGCCGGCGGCGCGTCGGTCAAAGAGGGGAGCGTCACCTTCGCCGAATTCATGCTGGAACCGGCGCAGGGTTACTTCATCTTCACCAAGGGTCTGCGCGACCCTTCGGTGCTTCCGCCTTCTCAGTTGACGGGGGTCATCCCGATACTGCAGGTCCGCATCGCTTCGCCGGGACAGGCCAACGGCATAGAGCGGATGGACATCAAGATCCCCGCCGGCGCGGTGCGGCTGGGGGAAGGCCTTCGCAACCCCGCGGTCTGGATCGACACCGATAACGACGGGAAAGGCGACGAGCAGATCCCGGCCTCGGCCCCGTACGAAGAGGGCGACACCTCGGTCCGCTTCTCGTTCCCGAGCCCCATATCGCTCGCCGCCGGGGAGTCTAAACACCTCGTGGTGACCGCGACGCTGGCGCTGGGGACGGACGAGAAGGCGCTTATCGAGATACCCAAGGGCGGCGTCGAGTTGACGACGACCGCCACGATAGCCGAACTGCCGGTACGGTCCAAGGAATTCACGGCCTCCTGCCTCGCGAACGACCCGACCTGCACGGCGGGCGGCGGTGGCGGTGGCGGCGAGACCGGCGAGGACGAGGAAGAGGGCGGTTGCGGGTGCGCGCTCGTCGCCGATGCCGGTCCGGGCGGCGGAACCACCGCCGGGATGGCGCTTTTAATGCTCCTGCTGGCTCTTTTTCCCCTGCGCCGTCTATTTTCCATTTGACTTTTACCCCCTTCCGGTTCTAGAATCGCCCGTAAGGTTCTTTTGATGTTCGACGATATGGAGGTCATCATGGGTCGCTTGTCCGGTATCATTGTCTTTTGCGCGGTCATCTTTCCGCTGACCGTCATGGCCCAGATCGGGCCCGATGTGTCGGTGTACAAAGGTGAGCAACTCAAGTGGGAGGAGGGGGCGCACGATTTCTTCGTCATGTGGAAATCGCTCGTCGCCCGTACCGACGGCTCGGTCGATACCGGCGCGAACAACCCGCAGGCCGATTCCTGCGTCGATCCCAATGTCGGGAGCACCTATGCGCTGGTGGACGGCACGATACCGCCGAACGCCACGGTCGACCGCGCCTTCCTCGTCTGGATGGCGGTGGTCGACCCGACGCAACTGAACAACCCGATAAAGAACAGCGCGACGCTCTCGTTCCAGCACAGCACCGAACCGGCGCTGTCGCTCACACAGGAGGTGACGGCGAGCGTTTCGGGCGTGCTCGCGAGCACCACGACCAAGGATTTCGAATTCGAGGGACTCAAATACAAAGACCCGGGCGGCAACGACGACGGCATCTTCACCTACCGCGTGGAGGTGACCGACTTCATGAAAAAGATACAGGAGGACGGCAACACCCTCGGCATGCTCGACCCGACCTATGCGCTCGTCGGCAACTACAATGTCAAAGGGGTGCCCTGTTCGGCCGACCAGATATACAAGACCTCGAGCGGTCTCATGGCAGGTTGGTCCCTCGTCATCATCTACACCGCTGAAGGCGTCCGCGCCAAGAAGATATATATGTACAACGGGCTCATGGCCTACCGTTACACCTCGGCCGACATCATGATCGCGGGCTTCCAGTTGCCCAACGAGGCCGAGATACGGGCGACCCTGTTCGTGGGCGAGGGAGACCCGGGCCTGTTCGACGGTCTGAACGGCAACCTCGAGGGCCTGCAGTTGCACGGGCCGATAGACCAGAGCGCGCCGTGGGCGCCGATATTCAACCTCTGCAACCCGCAGGTGAACAACTACTACGAGATATACAACTCGATATCGAGCGTCTATCCGTGGGGGGCGCAGGATCCCATCTGCATTGGGGATTTCGCGTCGAAACAGCTTGAGTACGCGATGGATGTTGACACCTTCCTCATCCGCATGAAGGATTACCCGTTCAGCGATCACCTGAAAAAGGATGACGGGGTATTCTGGCTCAAGATAGGGGCCAATCAGGATCAGGTCTACAGCAACTTCCTCATTCTTTCGATAGACACGAAACCGCCGTCGTTCGACATCCCGGAGGGGACCGAATTCGCCACCGACGGCCGCGAGAAGGCGCTCTGCACCTGCGCGCCGGTCAATGAGCCGGATCGGATCTGCCCCGACCGCCCGTTCTACTATCTGCTCAAGATACAGAACTGGGGTGAGAATGTCGCCGACAATGTCAAGGTGCAGGACACCCTGCCGCCCGAGATAGAATATATCCCCGGCACCACCGAGATGGCGACCGAGTTCGCCGGCATCTCCGGCACCAACTGGACCGCGATACCCGACAGCGGCGGGTTCCCGCTCAATTCGCCGTTCGAGGTCCATCCCTCGATGGGCTACTGCGACCCGAACACGAAGGTCTGCCCGAACACCGTCTATGTCCGGTTCAAGGTGCGTCCCAAACCGGACCTGCCCAAGACGACGGTGATCCGCAACACCGCCTATATCTCCGACGCGACGGGGCTTAATTATCAGTCGAACACCTCGGTCCCGCTGTCGGCCCGGATATCGAGCTCCTGCCCGCCCATCACCGAATGCGGCGAACCGTCCAAGGCCTCCTGCGGCGGCGAGGGCGGCATCGTCGTGCAGTGCGAAAAGGATGAGGACTGCAACGATCCGTGCAAGAAGTGTGAAGAAAGTAAATGTGTCGCCATACCCGACTGCGGCGGCGGCGAACTGTGCTCCGGCACCCAGATAGAATACCGGGCGGGCGACATGAGCCCGTCGAACGGCACCGCGAAGATCATCGTTCCCGCCTCTTCCCAGAACCTCGTCGTCGCGCAACTGATGGTCAAGGGGACCTGCGCGGGCGACAACAAGAATTTCAGTCTTGACATGGTGCGGATGAAGTTCGAGACCGAATCCGGCGTGGTACTGAGCAACCTGCGGCTCGTGAAGGACAAGGATAACAACGGCGCCGAGTCGGCGGGCGATGTCGTGGTGGGAACGCTCTCGGCTCTTGCCGCCGGTTACGCCGATTTCGTGGTGACGCAGGCCGAGCGGCTCCTGCTCGCCAACAACGATCACAATCTTCTCGTCATCGCCGATACGGCGTACACCGGCCAGACGGTGCCTTCCAACACGACCTTCCGCGCGGTCGTCGAGGGCAAGGCGACCTTCGTCATCACCGAGAACGGCGGGGCCGAGGTGCAGAACATCCCCGACCAGAAGATCGAGTTCGCTACCTTCATGTTCGAGCCGACGACCGGCTACTTCGTCTTCACCAAGGGGCCCAAGGAGATACCGGAACCGGCGCACAACCAGTTGAACAAAAGCAATCCGGTCCTCCACATCCGCGCCAAATCGCTGGATGGCGACAACCAACTCCGCTCCATCCGCGTCAAGACGGTCGGCGCCTCGGTCGGTTTCGGCGAAGGTATGCAGGCGATCACCATCTGGGAAGATGCCGACGGCGACGGCGTCGGCGACACCCTGCTCGCGACCTCCGGCACCTTCAGCGAACCGACGAACGATTTCTCCTTCGATGATCTTCAGTCCAAGGCCGGCTTCCAGTTCTCCGATAAACAGGAACGCTACTACACGATAAATGTCACCTTCAACCTCGAAGCGGCCATGACGGCGCAGATAGAGATACCGAACCTCGGCGTGAAACTGGTCGATAGCGCCAAGAAGATACTGGAGTTGCCCATCCGCTCCCGTGTCTATCAGTGCGCCGAGCCGTTCTGTTACGCGCCGCCGTCCAAGGGCTGTTCGTGCGCCTTCGTGGACATCGGCGAAGAGGATGACGGCGTGTTCCTGACGGTCTTGATGGTCGCGATCTCTCTGGGGCTCTTCCTCGGACTCCGGCGCGGCAGGAGAACGGTCCGCGCCTGAAGGGGATTCTCGGCTCTCTCTTCCATTTTCTTGTCTTTTATTCCCGCTCTGTTAAAATCACCTCGTCATGTCGTTATTCGCGGGGTACTCATGTCGAAACGAACGATGCTCTTGTTCTTCCTGATGCTTTTCACGGTCTGTCTCTGGGGGCAGACGCGCAACAGCAAACTGGCGGTCATGGAGATCGGCGACAAAACGGGAAAGATGCCCCCCGAGATGCTGGATAACGCCGCCGAATATCTGCGGAGCAAACTTGTTTCATCGGGGCGGTTCGTCGTCATTTCCAAAGAGCGGCAGATGGCGGTGAGGATAAAGGAGTTGAAAAAGGAATCGTACAAGGAATGTTACGACCAGAAATGCCAGATACCGCTCGGGCAGGCGTTGGCGGCCGACACGATACTCTCGACGACGATAACGAAGATGAGCGGCATCTATGTCATAACCGCCGAACTCATCGATCTCTCCAAAGAGGCGACCATCTTCGGTTCGACGGCCCAGTTCGACGGGAGCGAGGAGCAGTTGCGACTCGGGCTCGACCGCATCGCCGCGGAGTTGCAGAACGCCCGTCCGGTCATGACGGCGACCGGGAAGGCGGTGGTGTACGCCATCAAGTTCGAAGCGAACGCCCCGGGGGCAAAGGCCTACCTCGACGGGCGCCTATTCTGCTTCAATCTGCCGTGCGAGAAGGATGTCGAAGAGGGTGAACACGAGATACGGATAACCGCTCCCGGATATGTCGCCGAGGAGTTCAAACCCCTCATAGACAAAAGTCGCGTCTTCTCGGCGCAGATGAAAAAGGACGAGGCCTTCCTCGCCATAACGAACGCCGACCTCATCGGCGATATGGCGATACAGTTCGACGGGGCGGCTATAGAAAAGTTCCCGATGCCGAAACGGCAGGTGAGCCCCGGGAAGCATACGCTCGTCGTCGAGTCCGTCTGCTACGAGAAACTGGAGGGGGTGATCGACCTCGCCCCGGAAGAGGACCGGCAGATGAAGGCGGGGCTGACCCCCAAGAAGATCGCCCTCTCGGTCGAGGCAACCGTTGCCGGCGCACCGCTTGACGGGGCGCAGGTGTTGGTGGACGGCGTACTGATCGGCACTGCGCCGGGGCCATTCTCTGTGCCGCTCTGCGCTAAAGAACTGGTGGTCCGCAAGCCGGGTTATGTTGATTTCTGGCTACCGCTTGCGTTCAAGGAGGGGGAATCCTTCAACGCGGTCGCCACGCTCGACTACCAGTACGAGACCGTGTATCCCTACAAATGGTGGGGGCTGGGACTTTTGCTCGGCGGCGCGGCGCTGGTCGGCGGCGGTATCGCCTTTGATGTGCTTGCCGACAAGGAGTACGACACCTACCGGGATATGTCCACCCCGGAGGCGATCGAGGAGGCGATGAAAAAGTCCGACTTTTCCCGGAGCGCCTATGACGAAAAGATGAAAAAGGTGTACGATCGCGGAAAGACCTACGATACCCTGCGTATCGTCGGCTATGCGGTCGGCGGTGCGATGGCGGCGACCGGCATCGTGCTGATGGCGATACCGGAGGATGTCCGGGTGATAGACCTCGAGGGCTTTTCGGTCGCTTCGCACGGTGACGGGGTGATGCTTTCGTTCAGCACCGGATTTTAGGGGAGGCGACGATGAAAAAGATAACGGCCATCATACTTCTTTTTCTGGTGGCGGCCTGTGCGCAGGATCCCGGCGATCTCCAAGAAACGACTCATAAAAACATGGACAAACTCATCGCCGAAGGAACCGTCTGCGAGAATGGAACGGTGCGGGATATCAGTTGTGGAACCGGTGATCAGGGAACACAACACCAAAAATGTGAATCTGGCGTATGGGTCGATGTCGGCGGGTGCGAATACTGTGAGAATGATGATGTGCGTACCATCCCGTGCGGCACCGACAACACCGGAGGACAACGGCAGAAGTGCGTGGAAGCTGTTTGGGTCGATGTCGGCGGATGCGAATACTGCGAGGATGGCGATACACGGGTAGTCCCTTGCGGTACAGAGAATAAGGGAGAACAACAGCAGGAGTGCGTGGCCGGGGTATGGACCGATACAAGCACCTGTGAGTACTGCACGAACGGCGATGAACGGACAATAAAATGTGGTCTGAACGGCCGGGGCGAAAAGCCGCAAAAATGTGTCGAAGGCGCTTGGGCCGACGATGGTGACTGTATTGATCCCGATGAATGTTTGGATGACGATACGCGGGACTTGGAGAAGGGCTGTGGTCTCAACGGACAGGGTACGCAACCGCAAATATGCGTGGAAGGAAAATGGGAGAATACCGGCACCTGCACCGATAAGGTTTCCGATCCCGAATTCAGTTCTCCGAGCGGCACCTACCAGACGACGCAGAACATTGTTCTTTCCAGCCAGACTGCCGGCACCACCATCCGCTACACGATCAACGGCGACGAGCCGACCGTTGCGTCGCTTGTTTATACTGCTCCCATCGAGATACCGAGCAACCAGACGAGCGAAACACTCCGTACCATCAAGGCAAAGGCCTATAAAACCGGCTACACCGAATCGGACATCGTCGAGGCGAACTACACCATCACCGGCACTGCGGCGACACCGCAGTATAATGTGTTGCCGGGAGCATACAACACGAACAAAATGGTTACCATTACGACCGGCACGACCGGCGCCTCCATTCGGTACACGATAAACGGTGACGACCCGACCGACGAGATAGGAACGCCCTACACCGAACCCGTGGAGATAACGGCGACGACGACCCTCAAGGCGGTCGCCTACAAGACCAACTGGGTGAACTCGGCGGTACAGAGCGTGACCTACACGCTGAAGATGGCCGATCCGGCGTTCTCGGTGCCGGCGGGGACTTACGCCACCACACAGAACATCGAACTCTCGACCATCAGCCCGAACGCCGAGATACGGTACACTACCAACGGGGATGAGCCGACAGAAACATCCACCTTATACACCGGTGCTATCTCTTTGCCGACGAACCAGACTGACGAAATGACCACCACGATAAAGGCAAAGGTTTTCAGCACCGAATTCGGCTGGGAGGATTCGGGCATCGTCGAGAGGACCTACCGCATCACCGGCACCGTTGCGACGCCGGTGTTGTCGCCCGACGAGGGGACCTACACCACTTCGCAGAGCGTCACCATCACCTGCGCGACAACCGGCGCGACGATCCGTTACACCACCAACGGCAGTGAGCCGACCGGCGCTTCCGCCGAATACACCGGGGCAGCGATACCGTTGGAGGACGGTGCGATAACGACGGTCAAGGCGAAGGCCTTCCTCGCCGACTGGGTGAACTCGACGACGGCCAGCGCACAGTACACGATAGACAATATCCCGGCGCCGGTCATCACGCCTGACGGCGGAGTGTTCGATGCGCCGGTGGAGAATGTGACGATAACGACGCCAATAAACGGCGTGACCATTCGTTATACGCTGGACGGGACTGATCCGACTGGGGCATCGACAGCATACACCGCTCCGATGACCTTTGCGGTGTCGCGGCATCTCGTGGCGAAGGTTTTCAAGAGCGGTTTAACGACCAGCAATACATCTGAAAAACGCTATATCGTCGGTGGTTCTTCCTTCTGCGATCTCATTGCAACCCCCTCCCTCGGCACCTACAACGCCCCTCAAAATGTTTCTCTCTCCTGCGCCACCGAAGGCTCGGTCATCCGCTACGAGATGAACGATCCCGAACCGGATATGTTCAGCAACCTCTACTCGACGCCGATCGAGGTCGCCGAAACCTCCACTATCAAGGCCATCGCCTACAAACTCGGTGTCGCCGGCTACGCCAAGAACAGCCCTGCCTACACCATCGACGAAGGACTCGAACAGGTCGCCACACCGACCTTTGATCCCGTTGGGGGTGATTACTACGGAGCATCTCTTGAGGTCACTATCGCCACAACCACCTCCGAGGCCCTCATCCGCTACACCCTCGACGGCAGTGAGCCAAGTTTCTGGCATGGATATGAGTACGCGGCGTCCATTACCATTCCTGCCGGATACACCACCATCAAAGCGAAGGCATTTAAGAGCGGCATGGCCGACAGTGCTATGAGTACGGCGAACTATCGTCTCATCAACTCTTCCTGCACCGGCCAGACCAAGTGTTACAACAACTCCGGAGAGATGGCCTGTCCGACGGAAGGAAATGATTTCTACGGACAGGATGCGCAGTATGCGGCGCTGGGGATGTGTGTGCCGAAAAGTTACACTGTGAGCGGCACTTCGCCGAACGACATCGTCACCGACGACAACACCGGGCTCCAGTGGCAGAGAACCGCCAATACCACGGTTTACACTTGGGCCAATGCGATCACCTACTGCGAGAACCTGAATTACGGCGGTTATACCGACTGGCGTCTCCCCAACGACCGGGAACTTGAAAGCATCGTGGATTACGGCCGTTACAACCCCGCGATAGACACCGATGCTTTCCCTAGCACCCCCTCGTCATTCTTCTGGTCGTCTTCGTCCCATGTGAGCAACACCGGCAACGCATGGCTTGTCAATTTCGGCAACGGCAGTGTGTACGACTCCAGTAAGAGCGACAACCTCCATGCGCGCTGTGTGAGATGACCGCGGTTTTTATGTTTTTTGAGTTTTTCGGAGGTTAAAAATGTCTCGCTACGAACATCTGCCGATCTACAAGAAGACCTTCGATCTTCTGGTATATCTGGAGGGGGCGATACGCCATTTTCCCCGCTATCATAAGTACACCCTCGGCACCGATATCCGGACGACGGCGCAAAAGATGGTGTACACACTCGCTACCTTGAACGATGCGCCGAAGGAGAACCGGGGAGAGGTCGTCGCCGAATTCCTGCAAGCGGTCGAACGGGCCAAGATACAGATGGCGGTGGCGCGGGAAACGGCCGTTTTCAAGAACTACGACACTTGGTATCGCGCGGCGGAACAACTGCACGATATCGGAGGACAGGGACAGGGGTTGAAAAGATACTTCGAAAAAAGGGCCCGAGTCGGAGAGAATTCTCTTCCGAGCGTGCCGGAACCGCGGTTATAGGGAGGGCCCACGAGGCATGTGCGCGTATAAAAATACGCAGGTTTCCGGCCCGTACCGCCCCGCGGATCGTTCCGGCGACCGGAATTTCCCTACTGAATGGTCGTCTTCGTCCCATGTGAACAACACCAACAACGCATGGAATGTCAATTTCAACAACGGCAATGTGAACAACAACAATAAGAACAACAACAATAAGAACAACAACAACCATGCGCGCTGTGTGAGATGAACGCGGAACTTTTTTCGCCCACTCGTATCTTTTCGGCCTATCGGGACTGTCGCAGAAGAAAGCGGGGCACCATGAACGCCCTCGCCTTCGAAAGGGATCAGGCCGACGGTCTGGTCTCCCTGACCCGCGCCGTGCGAACGGGGCGTTATGCGCCCCGTCGCTCGGTCTGTTTCATCGTGTCGCACCCAAAAACGCGCGAGGTCTTTGCCGCCGACTTTTCCGATCGTATCGTTCACCATCTGCTCGTACGGGAACTGGAGCCCTACTGGGAACGGGTCTTTATCGCCGACTCCTACGCCTGCCGGGAAGGGAAGGGGACGCTCGCCGCCGTGGAACGACTCGGCCATTTCATCCGTTCCGTAACCGGTAACGGCGCGAAACGGGCCCATTTTCTGCAACTCGACATCCGCAACTTCTTCATGAGCATAGACAAGAACATCCTTTTTTCTCTGCTCGACCGGGGACTCTTGAAACAGTACGGCATACCGGCGACGCGCCTCTCCTTCGATCACCCGCGCCGCGAGGAGTATGAACAGGTGCGAACGCTCCTCAAAACGCTCCTTTACCATGACCCGACAAAAAACTATGTGAGAAAAGGTGAGACCTCGGAATGGGACGCGATCGCGCCCGAAAAAAGTCTGTTCAACTGTCCGTCGGGTAAAGGACTTCCCATCGGCAACCTCACCAGCCAGTTCTTCGCCAATGTCTATCTCAACGAACTGGATCAATTCGTCAAGCATACCCTCAAAGCGCGCCATTATGTCCGCTATGTGGACGACTTCGTCCTGTTGCACGAGAACCCCGCGCAACTCCGTGAGTGGCGAACGGCCATAGAAAAATTTCTGCGGGAACGACTCCATCTGACCCTCAAAGAACCGGTCACCCTCAAACCGGTCAGTTGCGGCGTGAACTTTCTCGGCTATGTGCAACATATTCACCACCGCCTTGTGCGTCGGCGGGTGGCGGGCAATTTCGAGCAAAAATTGGAGGGGTACCGCATCCGGGAACAGGCATCGCCGCTCACCTATCCCGAACTGCAAAAACTCGGCGCGGTGGTCACCTCCTACCTCGCCCACGGCAGTAAGGCGAACGGGTATCGCCTCCTCACCGGGATATTGGGCAGGCATCAATGGCTGAAGAACTACTACCGCATCGTGAAATGGAAAGCGACCATACGGACCGAACTCAAGAACGAGCACCTGATCGAAACCAATAAAATCTTTAGAGAGGAAACGGCATGAACAAAAACATGATAGCGCTGGCGCTATTGTTGGCGAGTTTGCCGCTGTGGGGCGCCTTCACCGAAACGACGGTATCGGGAAAGGTTATCGTGATTGATACCGTTACGGGACTCCAGTGGACCAAGGAATATGCATCATCGGTGACATGGCAGAACGCCCTTGCGCACTGCGAGAACTTGGACTATGGCGGCCACACCGACTGGCGACTGCCGAACATTGATGAGTTAAAAACGCTGATAAACCGTGGCAGGTACAGCCCGGCATCCGATTTCCCCGATATGCCGTCGGCAACTTTTTGGTCGTCTTCGTCCCATGTGAACTACACCAGCTACGCGTGGTATGTCAGTTTCTACGGCGGCAGTGTGAGCAGCTACGATAAGGACAACAACAACCATGCGCGCTGTGTGAGATGACCGCGTTTTTGAGTTTTTAGTTGAGCGGTGAGCGGTGAGCGGTGTTGAGCACGCTGACGCGCTGTTGAGGGGGGACATGGTCACTTGTTGATGGTCGAGGTTTTTCCTTTCCTTGACTTTGCGCCCGGTCGATGCCAATACTCAATTCTTGATTGCTTCGGAAGATTTCCTTAGTGACGCCGCTGACGGAATTGAAATGGGGAACAAAGATCGGGGAGCAAAGATGGGCAATCCGTTTGATCATGATTTTCTGGCGGTATATCGTCTTATTGAAGAATCTAAAAAGCGGGTCAGTAACTATTCAAACGCCGTTCTTATCGATCTGTATTGGAACATCGGTCGTTACATAAGCGACAAGGCGACCAAGGAAGAATGGGGCAAAGGGGTCGTCAACCAACTTGCGGATTTCCTTCGAGAACGAACTCCCGGTATCGCCGGGTTTTCATCACAAAACCTGTGGCGCATGAAACAGTTTTATGAGACATATCAGGAAGATGAAAAACTCTCAGCGGTGTTGAGAGAGATCGCGTGGTCAAAGCATCTGCACATCATGTCAAAGACGAAAACCGTGGAAGAGAGAACTTTCTATCTCGCGCTTGCCGCGAAAGAGAAATACTCGGTCCGAGAACTTGAACGCCAGATAAACAGCGGCCTTTTTGAGCGAGCCATGCTCTCCGATAAAAAACTCTCAACGGTGTTGAGAGAATTGAGACCGGAGGTGGAGGGGACGCTGAGAGACAGTTATGTGCTTGAATTCCTAGATCTCCCCGAACGATACGAAGAAAAAGACCTGCGAAAAGCCATCGTATCGAATCTCCGATCCTTCATTCTTGAGATCGGCAGAGATTTTACCTTTGTCGGGGAAGAGTATCGGGTGCAGGTCGGGAACCACGATTATTTCTTAGACCTCCTCTTTTTCCATCGCGGGCTTCGTTGCTTGGTCGCGTTCGAGTTGAAGATCGACGAATTCAAGCCCGAATATCTGGGAAAAATGAATTTTTATCTCGAAGCGCTCGACCGGGATGTAAAGAAGGAGCATGAGAATCCAAGTGTCGGCGTCTTGTTGTGTGCCAATAAAGATCGCGATGTGGTCGAATATGCAATGAGCCGGACTCTTTCACCGACAATGATAGCGGAGTATCGGACGAAACTGATCGGAAAACAGGTGCTTGAAAGAAAACTTCACGAACTGCTCTTGCTGTCTGAGAAAAAGTGAATCGTGAGAAGTGACCGGTGAGCCGAATTATTTTCCCGGACACTGTTTGACGACGGCGGGGTTGATACTCCGCAGTCCGTAGGCGCGATCGAAGTGGCGCGAGAACTCCTCGGCGAGTTTCTCGGCGCGGTAGTGGAACGCCTCCTTGTCCTCCCAAGTGTTCTGGGGGTTCAGGATGTTCGGATCGACGCCGGGGCAGGTCACCGGCACCGAGAAGTGGAACAGCGGGTCCTCGCGGTACTCGACCGTCCCGAGTTCTTCCGACAGCGCCGCCGAGACGAGCCGTCGGGTCACGGTGATATCCATCCGCTTCCCTTTGCCGACCGGGCCGCCGCTCCAGCCGGTGTTCACGAGATAGACGCGGACATGGTGCTTTTCCAGTTTTTCGCCGAACAGGTTGATGTAGTCGTTCGGGTTGCGCGGGAAGAACGGTTCGCCGAAGAACCGCGAGAAGGTGGTCTCGGGATCCTTGACGCCCGTCTCGGTGCCGGCGAGTTTTGAGGTGTAGCCCATGAGATACCAGAGCATCGCCTGCTCCTTGTTCAGTTTCGCGACCGGGGGCAGGACGCCGTTCGCGTCGGCGGTGAGGAAGAGTATCGTGGTCGGGTGGCCGCTCGTGGCCGAATCCTTCACATGGGGCAGGAACGAGAGCGGGAACCCGGCGCGGCTGTTCTCGGTGAGCCGCCCGTCGAACAGATCGAAGGTGCCGTCGGGGAACACCATCGTGTTCTCGATGATCGCGCCGTGCTTGAGATGGTGCGCCTGATGGAAGACGGCGTTGTAGATATCGGGCTCCTTTTCCCGGTTGAGGTTGATGAGTTTGGCGTAACAGCCATTCTCGAAATTCGCGATGCCATGCTCGTCCCATCCGTGCTCGTCGTCGCCGAGCAGGGCCCGTTCCGGGTCGGCCGACAGCGTCGTCTTGCCGGTGCCCGACAGGCCGAGCAGGAGCGCGCAGTCGCCTTTCGGCCCTTCGTTGGCCGAGCAGTGGAGCGGCAGGATGTTCGCGTCGGGCAGGTAGTAGTTCATCACGGTGAACATCATCTTCTTGACCGTGCCGAGATAGGCCGATCCGATGACGATGCCGATGCGGTTGTCGAAATCCATCACGATCGCCATGTCGGTCGTTTTGCCGCTCGGCAGTTTGCGTAGGCGGCCGACATATTTGGCCGGATCGAGTTTGTTGTAGGGGACCGCGAGGATGGTGAAGCCCTTATCGGCGAACATGCTCTTGCCTATGTCCTTGGGCATGGGGCGGAACATGTTGTCGGTGAAGAGCGCGACGAGCGACCGGTCGGTGATGGTGCGGCAGGGGAGGGCGTAGGCCGGGTCGGCGCCGAGCGCGCGGTCGGTCACATAGAACGACTGCTTCTTCGACAGGAACTCGATCGCGTCGTCGAGGAGCATCTCGAAGGTCTCGGGGGTGCAGGGGTTGCACGCGGGGCTCGTCCAGTCGATCTTCGTCTCGCTTTCGGGGCGCTTGACGATGAGCGTGTCCTTGGGACTGCGGCCGGTCGATTCGACCGGGGTCCAGGTAGCGAGCGTGCCGGTCACCGTGATGAGCGCCTTGCCGCGCGTCACGGCGTGGAAGATGAGTTCCTCGCGCGACACATTGAATTCGACCTTCTGGTGGGTCTTGAGCAGGTTGTCGATCTTCCCGAAGAATTGCGACGACTTCATGAACGGGCTCCTCTTAGAAGAAAATAATAAGCCATAAGACCGCGCCATCATAGCCGAACGAACAGGCTTTGACAATAATTTTCGGGGACGGTTCCCCGAATGGCGGTTCTTCTTGACTTTGCCGCCGCGCGGTGCCAATACTGCGGGCATGAGGATCGTGGACGGCGAGACCATCATCTCCGCCTTGGCGCGGCTTATCGGCGAACTGGTCACTGCCCCGCCCTCCCTGCGCGATGCGGTGTTCTCGACACCCGACCTTTCGGGTGCCGAACGCGAGGCGGCCGCCATCCTCGACGAGAACCTCCGTATCGCCCGCGCCGAAGGTCGCCCCCTCTGTCAGGACTGCGGCATGGTGCAGGTGTGGGTGAAAAAGGGGAAATTCGCCTCGTTCTCCGGCGCGAGCACGCTCCGTCCGCTCATCGACGAGGCGGTGCGGCGCGCCTATCGCGACGGCGGTCTGCGCTGTTCGATGGTGAAAGATCCGTTCGACCGGAAGAACAGCGGCGACAATACCCCCGCGAGCGTTCACATCGAGGAGATCGACGGCGCCGACCTCGAGTTCACGGTCCTGCTCAAAGGGGGCGGGTCCGAGAATGTAAGCCGTATCGCGATGCTTCCTCCCTCGGCGGGCCGCGCAGGGGTCGCCGATATCGTGCTGACGGTCCTGCGGGATGCCGGCGGGAGCGGCTGTCCGCCCTATCAGGTGGCGGTCGGGATCGGCGGGAGTTTCGACACCGTCGCGACGCTCGCGAAGCGGGCGCTCCTCTTTGATGACGACGACGACCCGGAACTGCGTGACCTCATCCTGCGGCGGGTGCCGGAACTCGGCTACGGTATCGCGGGGTTCCCGGGCGTCCGTCCCGTGACGGCGGTCCGCGTGGCGACGGCACCGACCCATATCGCGATGCTGCCGGTCGCGGTCCTGCTCAACTGTCATGCCTTCCGGCGCGGCGGGGTGTCGCTGTGAGAAAGATACCGGTCACCGATCTTGATGCGCTCCGCTCGGTGAAAGCGGGTGAGTTCGTGGCGCTGGAGGGTGTCCTGCTCGCGATGCGCGACCGGACCTTGGCCCGCCTTTCGGCGATGGCCGAACGCGGGGAGCCGTTGCCGGTGCCGCTTGCCGGTCGCGTCATCTTTTTCGCCGGGCCGACGCCGGGCCTTGCCGAAGGACGGGGCGCGGTCGGGCCGACCACGAGCCGGCGGATGGCCGCCTATCTGCCCTTCCTCTGCGATGCCGGGCCGACGGCTCTCGTCGGCAAGGGACTGTTCGATGAAAAGGACACGGAACGACTGCGTTCTTGCAACATATTGTATTTACAGGCGATAGGAGGTGCCGGCGCCTATTACGGCGCACGAACCGGCGGCGTGGCGACGGTCGCGTTCGAAGAATATGGTCCCGAAGCGCTGTTCGAGTTGACAGTGAGAGATTTTGTTGTAATGATGACGCTCGACGGCTCGGGCGCCGTGCGACGATGACCTTATCAACCAGTGAGGATACCGATGGCTGCCAAGAAGTTTTCGGAAGAGGTTTTCGAGAATCCCAAGTGCACCCTGCGCATCATCCCTGAGCTCTGCAAAGGGTGCGCCATCTGCATCGAATTCTGCCCCGTGAAGGCGCTTTCGCTCGACAGGAAGCGGCTCATCGTGACCGCGAGTGCAATGGAGAAATGCATCGCCTGCGGCATGTGCGAACTGCGCTGTCCCGACTTCGCCATCGTCATCGACAAGAAAGAAAAAGAGAAGCAGTGAGGTGACCCCATGACGACCACCGCCCATACCGAAGAAAAGATCCTGTTCACGCAGGGCAACATCGCCTGCGCCGAAGGGGCGCTGTACGCCGGGTGCAACTTTTTCGGCGGCTATCCGATAACCCCCTCGACCGAGGTGGCGGAGCACATGGCCGAGGAACTGCCCCGACGGAACGGCGCCTTCATCCAGATGGAGGACGAGATCGCGTCGCTCGGCGCCGTCATCGGTGCGGCGCTTGCCGGCGCGAAGGCGATGACCGCGACCTCCGGCCCTGGGTTCTCGCTCATGCAGGAACTCATCGGGTACGCCTGCATCGCCGAGGTGCCGTGCGTCATCGTTAATGTCATGCGCGGCGGACCCTCGACCGGTCTGCCGACCTCGCCGGCCCAGTCGGACCTCCTGCAGGCGAAGTGGGGGACCCACGGCGACCATCCGACCATCGCCCTCGTGCCGAGTTCGGTCGAGGAGATGTTCACCGAGACGGTGCGTGCCTTCAACCTGTCGGAATACTTCCGGACGCCGGTCATCGTGCTCGGTGACGAGATCATCGGTCACATGCGCGAGAAATTCCGCGTGCCGCGGTCCGGGGAGATCGAGGTGATAGACCGCAAGGTGCCCGACGGTGACGGCATCTGTCGCCTGCCGTACCGTGCTGACGGCAAGCACCCCGCCTGCCTGCCCAACTTCGGGACGAGCCGGTTCCATGTCACCGGACTCAACCATGACGAATCAGGGTTCCCGACGATGGACCCGAGCATCGTGCAGGATTCGAACGCCCGCATCCTCGACAAAGTGTACCACCAGCGCGAACTGATCGACAAGGTCGATATGCGCTATTGCGAGGACGCCGAGATACTGTTCGTCTCGGTCGGCTCGGCCGCCCGCGCCGCAGAGGAGGTGGTCGAGGAGTACCGCCGCAAAGGGGTGAAGGCGGGTCTGTTCCGCCCGATCACGCTGTGGCCATTCCCCAAGAAAGAGTTCATCCCCTGCGCCGAGAGGGCGAAGACGATCGTGGTGCCCGAGATGAATCTCGGTCAGTTGCGCACCGTCGTCGAACGGTTCGCGCGCTCCGAGAAGATACTCCCGGTCAACCTCGTGAGCGGCGAGCCGCTCGACCCCGATTTCATCGTCGCCACCATCGAGAAGAGCAAACGGTAAGGAGGACGGCATGTTCGATTACAGCGCCTATCTACGCAACGAGAAACTCCCCCATATCTGGTGCCCCGGCTGCGGCCACGGCATCATACTCAAATCGCTCATCCGGGCCATCGCCAAGACCGGCTGGGACAAGGACGACATCGTCCTCGTGAGTGGCATCGGCTGTGCCTCGCGCCTGCCGGGCTATGTGGACTGCAACACGCTCCACACCGCCCACGGCCGCGCGCTCGCCTTCGCGACCGGCGTCAAACTGGCCAAGCCGAAGTTCCATGTCATCGTCGTGTCGGGCGACGGCGACGCGCTCGCCATCGGCGGCAACCATTTCATCCACGCGTGCCGTCGTAACATCGACATCTCGCTCATCATCTTCAACAACGGCATCTATGGCATGACCGGCGGACAGTATTCGCCGACCACCCCGCAGGGCGACAAGGCGGCGACCGCGCCGCACGGCCATATCGAGCCCGATTTCGATGTGGCGGCGCTCGCGAAGGGGGCCGGTGCCACCTTCGTCGCGCGCGGCACCTCGTACCATGTGCCGCAACTCGACGATTACATCTATCAGGCCTTCATGCATAAGGGCTTTTCGGTGGTCGAGGTCGTCGAGGCCTGTTACACCACCCACGGCCGCAAACAGAAAACGAAATACAAGAGCAACCTCGACATGATGAAGTGGCAGAAGGACCGCGCGGTGCCGCTCGCCAAGTCGCGCGAGATGAAACCGGAAGAACTCGCCGGGAAGTTCGTCACCGGCATACTTCATGAGGTGGAGCGGCCCGAATACGCCGACCGGTACGCCGGACTCGTCACATCGCTCAAGGGAGGCGACAAATGAAATACGAGATCCGTTTCTCCGGCAGCGGCGGGCAGGGGGTCATCACGGCGTCGGTGATACTCGGCGCGGCGGCGGCGCTCCACGACGGCAAGAATGTCATCCAGTCGCAGTCCTACGGCCCCGAGGCCCGCGGCGGCGCGACCAAGGCCGATGTCATCATCAGCGACGCCAAGATACGCTACCCCAAGGCGCGCCATATCGACTATCTCGTGAGTCTCACGCAGAAGGCGGCGGTGAAGTTCATCAAGACGCTCAAGAAGGGCGGCGTCGTCATCATCGACAGCGATTTCGTCGATCTGCCCGATTCGCCCGACCACCGGATATATCGTCTGCCGATGACCTCGAGTTCCATCGCCAAGTTCAACCGCACCACCACGCTCAATGTCATCGCGCTCGGCGCCTTCGCCGAGGTCGCGGGGCTCGTGAGCGCCGACGCGGTGAAGAAGGCGGTGCTCGATAATTCGCCCGCGGGTTTCGAGGAGATGAATATCGCCTCGCTCGATATGGGCCGCGAACTCGCGCGCGCGGCGAAGAAAAACTGACGCAGATCATCCCGTGCCGCTCCTTCTCCTTTTCATCATCATATTTTCAGGTTGCGTGGAATACGCCGGTCCCCCGACCGATGCCGGAGAGACGGCCGACGCCGTCGTCGATGACGGTTTGACGCCCGATGATGCGAACTGCGATCTGGGACTTGCGTCACCCGCCGTGCCGGCGCTTCCCGCGCCGGTCGACTGGGGTGTCTGCCCCGACGGGTGGGACGATGCAGCCGACGGCGGACACCGATACTGCCTGCCCCGCGTCGCCGCCGATTGCCCCGCCGGTACGATGCCGGTCATAGGCGAGAGCGACTGTGTCGCGATATGCGACGACGGCGAACCGCCGGAGGGATCGGTCGTCGTCGATGTCGCGGCGGACGACGACCTGCAGGTGGCGCTTGACACGGCCCCCGACGGCGCCGTCATACGCCTTGCGGCGGGTGACTATGCGCCGGTGATCCTGACCGGTCGCGATCTGGCTCTTGTCGGCGCCTGCCCTGGTGAGGCGGCGCTGGGCGGGATATCCATGGACGGTGGCATGGTCACGCTGCGGGGCGTCGCGGTGCGCGACGCTGCGGGGTGGGCCGTTTCGGTCACCGGGAACGGGCATCTTACGGCGGAACGCATTCACATCATCGGCGGCGGTGCGGAGGCGACGGGCGGACTCTTTTTCGACGATACGGCAGAGGTCTCGTTCACCGATTGTTCGATCGAAGGGGCGTTGCATGCCGGCATCCGCGGTTCGGGGGAACTCGATGCGACACGGCTCCTTGTGCGCGGGGTCGTTTCGGACGCGACGGTCGATCGCGGCAAGGGGATGGAATTCAATGACGGCGCGCGAGTGGCGTTGACCGAAGCGCTGGTGGATGACTGCACCTACGGCGGCATCAGCGTTTCGGGGGATGACGGCGGCGCGGGCGCGGCGTTGTCGGCCGACCTGCTGGTGGTGCGCGGCACCCGCTCGTCGCCCCACACCGGCAAGTGGGGGTACGGCATCGCGGCTATCGATCAGTTCAAACTGGATCTCGCCTGGACGCTCGTCGTCGAAAATCGCGCCTTCGGGATCGCGACGATGGGCGTTGAGGAGAAGCAGATCGGTACGGCGGAACTCGCTGATGTCCTGATACTCGATACGCGAGCGGCGAATGACGGCGGCCTCTATCCGCCGCGGGGTCTCGACATCGATAACGGCGTCACGGCGGCGATCGAACGGGTGGCGGTCCTTCGATCGGAGAATGTCGGGGTGATGCTGATGGGGCCGCTCTCGGCGGCGGTCCCGCTCACGGTGACGGCCCGTGATCTTACCGTCCGCGATACGGTCGAGGATCCGACCGGCCTCATCGACGGGCAGGGGATCGTTCTGCTCAATGAGACCGATGTCACACTTGAGCGGGCGCTCATTGAGAATAACCGCGCATTCGGCCTGCTCGTATCGGTGTACGAAGAGGGCGACTATACCACGCATCTGACGGCGACCGATCTCACGGTGCGCGGCACTCGATCACAGGCGCTCGACGAGGGCGCCGGTATCGGCGTCGGCATCTATCGCCATGCCGAAGTGACGCTCGAACGGGCGCTCATCGAGGATAACCGGACCGCCGGGCTGCTCCTGTACGGTGCCGAGTCGGGCGCCTGCGATGCGATGCTGACGGCGAAAGACCTGACGGTGCGGGAGACGACCGGTCAGGCGGCCGACGGCGAGCACGGCGTCGGCGTCGCGGTGCAGTACGGCGCGCGGGCGATGTTCGAACGGGCGCTGATGGAAGAGAACCGGATGTACGGGGTCATGGTCTTCGGGGAAGGCGCCGGTCCGGAGCCGATGCTCGATCTGCGGGAGAGCACGGTCCGGCGGACCGTGCCGCGTGACTGCCTCGATAGTCCGGCGGGGTGCTCCTTCGCCCCCGGCGTGCCGATAGCGCACGGGTTGGGAGTGTACGAAGGGGCGACGGCGGCGGTCGGACGGGTGCTTCTGGAAGGTAACGCCCATGGCCTCGATGTGTCGGCCGGTTCGGTCTCGGCGGGTGACTGCGGCGGAGGGGTCTGTGTCGCCTTCGTCGGGAACGATACGGCGGCGAACGGGTGGAATCTGCCGCCGGGATACGATATGGCCGCGTCGCTCGGGACGGTGTGTGCCGAGGCGAACGACACGCTCTATGCGGGGAATACGGCGCCGGTGCCGGGGGCGGTCAGCCCTTGAAGGGTCAGCGGGCGTTCTGGGCCCGCAGACTGTTGACCTTGTCGATGAACAGTTGGATGTCGTCGTCGCTGATGGTGACCGAGCCGGTGACCTTGATCCGCTCGATCTCCTCGGCGAGTACCCGGTGGGTGCGGCGGAAGGCGCGCTGAAGTTCGACCGGCATGATGATGTCGGGGAACTGGTGCTCGAAGAACTCCATGATCTCGAAGAATATGTCGAGTTCGAGCGCGACCTTTGGCGGCAGGAGCGGCTGGGTGACCTCCGAGACGAACGGCCGTATCGAGCCGGCGAGGAACAGGTGCCGATGCAGGGTGTCGGGATCCTCCGCCTCGGCCGCGACCATCGCCTCGCTCAGGATGCGGTCGGCTATCGACAGGTCGCGCAGGACGGCGTTGTTCTTGCGCTCGTCGATGGGGGAGGTGATGAAGACCGCGCAGAGGTCGCCGAGCCACTTGTCGGCGTCGAGTTGCATATCGGCGGGCACATAGGAAAGTTCGTTCAGGATGGCCATGAACCGCTCGGCGATGAGCGAGCCGGTGACCGTTTCGCGCAGTTCCACGATCATGTCACGGAGCGAATAGGCGTCCGATCCGAGGAACTCGACCGGCTGGTCGAGCGCCGCGCGTACGAGCGCCATGAGTTTCCCGTGATATTCCTGACGGTCCTCGCGCACCATCACCGGGGCTACCTCGCGATACCAGAGCAACAGGTCCATGATGCCGACGAGCCGCTTGTCGAAGCGACCGGCCAGATGGCGGGTGATGAGCAGACGGTAGTCGCGGCGGGCGAGAAGCGCGGGGTTGAGGGTCCGTTCGCACAGCGGGTACAGCAGGCGCATATCCTCGATGAGCGATACGAACAGGAACCGCGGTACGAAGTGGGCGACATTCTTGTCCACGAGGTTTATCGTGTGGGTCACGATGTGGTGGAACACCTTGAGTTCGTGTTTGAGATACCCGAACTCGTCGTCGGTCACCTTCTGCAGTATCGTGCTGAGTTCGCGGTTGATGGTGCCGAACAGCGGCCGGAGCACCGTCTGGGTCGGTTCGCCCACCGTTTCCTTGGGATTCTTCAGCAGGCGCATCGTGAGGTCTATCGTGTAGTCGAGCGTGGTCCAGAAGTCGTAGCGGATGGTGTGGAGCGCCGATATCTCGGCCTTCTGCCGGTGGATGTAGGGGAGCAGTGCGGTGCGGTCGGGTGATTTGAACGAGGAGAGGGCGACGAAGGAGCGGTAGTATTCCTTCAAAATAGCGGCTCCTGCAGTTTGGGGTCCGGCTCGAGCCCGAACTTCTTGAAGGCGCGCGAGGTCGCGACCCGGCCGCGCGGGGTGCGGGCGATGTAGCCCATCTTCATGAGGTAGGGCTCGTACACCTCCTCGATGGTCCGTTTCTCTTCGCTGACCGACGCGGCGATCGCCTCGATGCCGACCGGGCCGCCGCGGAACAGGTCGATGATGGTCATGAGTATCGTGCGGTCCATCTGGTCGAGTCCTTCCTCGTCTATCTCCATGCGGGCAAGGGCGTGCTTGGCGATGGCGGTGTCGATGACGCCGGTGCCCTCGATCTCGGCGAAATCGCGGACGCGGCGCAGGATGCGGTTGGCGATACGCGGTGTGCCGCGACTGCGGCGGGCGATCTCCGAAGCGCCGTCCCTTTCGATGGGTATGCCGAGTATCGCGGCGCTCCGTTCGACGATGATGCGCAGCTCGTCATCGGAATAGTAATCCATGCGGAAGGTTATCTGGAACCGGTCGCGGAGCGGCGAGGAGAGCGACCCGGTCTTAGTGGTCGCGCCGATGAGCGTGAAGGGCTGGAGCGAGAGCGGCATGGAGCGGGCGTGCGGGCCTTCGCCGATGACGATGTCGAAACGGAAATCCTCCATCGCGGCGTAGAGGCTCTCCTCGACCGCGGCGTTGAGCCGGTGGATCTCGTCGATGAAGAGTATGTCGCGCTCGCCGAGACTCGTGAGCAGTCCCGCGAGGTCGCCTTTCTTCTCGAGCGCGGGGCCGCTCGTCACGGTGATGCGCACCCCCAGTTCGTTGGCCATGATGAGCGACAGCGTCGTCTTGCCGAGCCCGGGAGGGCCGGCGAGCAGCATGTGGTCGAGCGCGCGGTTACCTTTGAGCGCCGCCTGCAGGTAGACCACGATATTGTCCACCACATTCTTCTGGCCGACATACTGGTCGAGCCGCTGGGGGCGCAGCCGTTTCTCGACCGCCGCGTCCTCCGGCACGAACTGCGTCTCGACGATCCGTTCGTCGCTCATCGCTTCGGTTGCTCCCTGATGATGCCGAGCGCCTCGCGCACGATCTCCTCGGCCCGTTTCGTCGTCTTGCCCGTTATCTTGGCGAGCGCCGCCTTGACCGTCGAAGGATGGTAGCCGAGCGCGATGAGCCCCATCTCGGCCTCGCGCGCCTGCCGGTCGGCCGTATCGGGACCGGTGGCGGGCGTCACATCGGCCGACAGGGCGATCTTGTGCACCTTGTCGCGCATGTCGATGAGTATCTTCTCGGCGGTCTTCTTGCCGATGCCCGATATGGCGCTGAAGAAGGCGGCGTTCCCGGCCATGATGGCGCCGATGATCTGCGGGACGGTGCCGCTGCTGAGGATGGAGAGCCCGATGCGCGGCCCCACCTTGTCGACATCGGTCAGCATGAGGAACAGTTTCTTCTCGTCCGGCGACGAGAAGCCATAGAGCGTGATGGCGTCCTCTCGGACCGAGGTGAAGACATGGAAGGTCGCCGGCGCGCCGATCGTCAGCGCCGCGAGCGCGGTGCCGGTGGCGAATATCTCGTATCCGACCCCGCCGGAGGTCAGCACGACGCACGAACGGTCGTCCACGAACTGCACGGTGCCCTGTACCAGTCCGATCATATGCTCACCTCAGCGTAAAGGCGTGGGTAAGGGCGTTGGCGAGCGCGTCGGAGGCGTCCTCCTGCGCTATCTCGCGGAGCCCGAGTATGACGCGCACCATCTCCTGTATCTGGAACTTCTCGGCCCGGCCGTTGCCGGTGACCGCCTGCTTGACATGGCTCGCGGTGTACTGGGCGACCGGCACGCCGCGCAGGAAGGCGGCCGCGATCACCGCGCCGCGCACATGGCCGAGTTTGAGCGCCGACTGGGCGTTCTTGGCCATGAAGATGTCCTCGAGGCTGAGGTGGTGGGGCGCAAAGGCGTCGATGGTGTCGAGCACGCCCTTGAATATGAAGGCGACGCGGTCCTTGAAATCCATGCCGGCGGGAGGCATGATGAGCCCGTTGTCCACATGGATCATGCGCTGGCCCTCCTTGCGGATGACGCCCCATCCGGTCTTGATGCTTCCGGGATCGATGCCGAGTATGAGGATACCGGGACCGGCGGACACGGGAACTTATTCCTTCGGCATATCGGCGGGGTCGATGTCCGAATTGTCGTACACATTGGAGACATCGTCGTTGTCCTCGAGCGCCTCGATGAGTTTCATCACCTGTTCGGCGACCCGCCCCTCGACCTTGATGGTGTTCTGCGGCACCCGTGAAAGCAGGCTCTCCTCGATGGCGAGTCCCGCCTTCTGTATCGAATCGTTGACCGCGTAGAGGTCGGCCGGTTTGGTGAGCACCTGCCAGAAATCGCCCGAGTCCACCACATCCTCGGCGCCGGCGTCGAGCGCGATCTCCATCAGTTTCTCCTCGGTGACGAGTTCCTTCTTGATGGTTATCTGGCCTTTTTTCTCGAACATCCAGCCGACGCACCCCGCCTCGCCCATGTTGCCGCCCGCCTTCGAAAAGACGCGGCGGATCTCGGAGACCGAACGGTTCTTGTTGTCGGTGGTGACATCGACCATGATGGCGACGCCGCCGGGGCCGTACCCTTCGTAGGTCATTTCCTCGAAGGCCTCGCCCTCGAGTTCCCCCGTTCCCTTCTTGATGGCGCGGGTGATGTTGTCGACCGGCATGCTCGCGGCGCGGGCGTTCTGGACCGCCGTGCGCAGGCGCGGGTTGCCGTTCGGATCGCCGCCGCCCGCCTTGGCGGCAATGGTGATCTCCTTGATGAGCTTTGTGAACAGTTTGCCACGCTTGGCGTCCGCAGCACCTTTCTTATGCTTGATGCTGCTCCACTTGTTATGGCCTGACATGAACCCTCCGTTTAAGAAGATATTGACGGGCCGACGCTAGCATAAAGTCGCGAGTTACGCAATTTTTTTCGGTGTCTTCCGAGAGCAGGAGGGCGGGAGAGGCGACCCCTTCAAAAAGTTGACTCCGATAGCATCCGTTGGTATACACATTCGTTCTTTTCACCCTGTACTACCGACGGCGCGACTGGGAAATGTCGAAATGGGGTTTATGCCGTTGAGGTTGATTTCGGGAAAGCAGCTTACGAGTTGATCCTACAGCGTGTGGAGATGCCGATGGTCTCGCAGTTGACAAAAAGATTCCACTTCAAGAAGAGCCATGGCGAGCAGTGGCTCACATTGATCTGCGGGCATCCCAGCGTGTTCGATCTGGAATTCCAGGTCCTGAACTGGGTGCTCATGATGAACGCGATGATGGGGGTCCTGCTGACTGCGGAAAACATCATTCTCCACATCCCGTTCCCCGCTGCGGAAGCCACCCTCGGCGTGACCGTTTTCTCTCTCATCGGCTACTATATCGTCCGCATCAGAAAAAAATTCTTGCGCATCATAGCGCCCCTCATCTATGCGGTCTTCCTTCTGCCGACGACCTTCATCTGGTTTGATAGCGCTGGGCTTGAGGGGGGCGTACCATACCTCTACATCGTGCCCATACTGGCAGGGGTATCGATCATGCGCGGTCGGACGCAGATGATCGTCCTATCCATAACCGTAATTCATCTGTTCGCCCTTATCGTGATAGAGTCGATATGCCCGCAGTTGGTCTCTCCTTACCCGTCGGAATTCGCGCGGTGGCTCGATACGCTGATCATCATCGTTTACACAGTGGTGTACGGACTGGGTTACACCAGTATCCTGATGTATAATCTGGAGCAACGACGAGAACTGACAGAACAATTGCTGCTCAACATCCTTCCCAAGCCGATCGCGGAGAGACTCAAGTATGCGCCGAACGAGATCGTGGCCGAGAGCCACGACTATGTGACGGTACTGTTCGCTGATCTGGTCAATTTCACCGCCATGTCGGCCCAGATGTCTCCCGTGGACCTGGTCAATCTTCTCAACAAGGTGTTCACTGAATTCGATCGGGTGGCTGAGAAATACGGGATCGAGAAGATCAAGACCATTGGCGATTGTTACATGGTTGCTGGCGGCGTTCCCCTTCCTCGGGTCGACCATGCCCAAGCGATAACGCAGTTCGCTCTTGAGATACGAAACTTTGTCGCGAACAATGAATTTGATGGTAAGAAATTGGATTTTCGTTTCGGTATCAGCTCCGGTCCGTTGGTTGGAGGAGTGATCGGTCAGAAGAAATTCGCCTACGATCTGTGGGGTGATACGGTCAACACCGCGAGCCGCATGGAGTCGACCGGCAAAGCGAATACCATTCAGATCACGGAAGAGACCTACCGGTTGATCAAAGACGATTTTGTTTGCGTATCGCAGGAAAAGATACGCGTGAAGGGTAAAGGTGAAATAGCCGTTTGGTATGTTGAGAGTGCCAAATGAGGATGCGAGATGATGTCCGTGCGACCCCTTCAAAAAGTTGACTCGGGGGCCGTTTGTTGCTATACCGTCGCTTGGTCTTTTTCCTTATTTAAGAGGGCATGGATCCGGTGAAGGTGCTTATCGCTTCTTCAGAGATTTACCCGTTCACCCGGGCCGGTGCGCTTTCCGAGACGGTCGGCGCGCTCGCCAAGGCGTTGGCGGGCCGGTGCGAGGTCGCGATGGTCATGCCCTTCTACGCCCTCATAGACAGCGAGCGGTTCGGCATCGAGCGGACGCCGCACCGTTTCCCGATACCGGTGTCCGACCGCGAGGAGCCGGCCGAGATATGGCAGGGGACCCTGCCGGGGAGCGAGGTGCCGGTCTATTTCGTCGCGAGCCACTATTTCGAGCGGGACGCCCTGTACGGCACCGCGACCGGCGATTACCCCGACAACTCGGAGCGGTTCGTCTTTTTCTCGCGGGCGGTGGTCGAGGTGGCCGAGAACATCGTGCGGCCCGACATCATCCACTGCAACGATTGGCAGACGGCGCTCGTGCCGGTGTACCTCAAAGAGGCCTACATGCCCTACGGCCGCATGACCAATGTGCGGACGGTACTCACCATCCACAACATCGCCTATCAGGGCAAGTTCTGGATGTACGACCTGCACATCCTCAACCTCGGGTGGGGGGTGTTCAGCCCCGATAAGTTGGAGTTTTATAATCATATCAATTACTTGAAGGGCGGCATCGTCTATACCGATGCTCTCACGACCGTGAGCCACCGGTATGCCGAGGAGACACGGACCGCTGAATTCGGTCACGGGCTGGACGGGCTCATGCGGCAGATGGCCCATAAGATGACGCCGGTCCGCAACGGTATCGACGCCGACCACTGGGACCCCGAGAACGACATCCACCTGCCAGTTCGCTATGCCGCGCCCGACGCCGACGGACGGTCGGCCTGCCGCAAGGCCTTGCTCGCCGAGTTCGGACTCGACCGCGACACCGAACTGCCGCTGTTCGGCATGGTGACCCACATCAATATCGATAAGGGGGTGGACCTCCTCGTGCGGATGCTGGGCGAAACGGCGGCGCGGGGCGACGCGTTCTTCGCGATACTGGGCGACGGCGAGAAGCTGCTGACCGACGCCCTGCGCAATCTCGCCGAACGGTTCTCCGACCGCATCGTGCTGAAGACCGCCTATGATGAACGGCTGTCGCACCTCATCCACGCCGGGAGCGATTTCTATCTCATGCCGTCGCGCCACGAGCCGTGCGGGCTCAACCAGATGTACGCGATGCGCTACGGGACGGTGCCGGTCGTCCGGGCGGTCGGCGGGCTCGACGAGACGGTCATCGATATGGACGAACATCCGGCCCACGGGACGGGGCTCAAGTTCCGCGACTACACGCCGGAGGCGCTCCAGCGGCGCGTCGCCGACGCGGTCGCCCTGTTCCGCGACGATCGCGACCGGTATCGCCTCATGGCCCGGCGGTGCATGACGGCCGACCTCGGCTGGCGCGAGCCGGCCGGCCGGTACCTTGCGGTCTATGAACGGGTGCTGGCGGAGAAATAATGAAGTATTCTTCGAATAATAGGGTGATCGAGAGGTCTATGGTGATCGCGGATTTTTTTAAGGAGAACGCCATGGTGCGGATGATGTCCTTTTTGACGGTGCTGGCTTTTCTCGGGGGGCTCTTGACGGCGCAGGAAGCCGACAAGAGCGATGCGGTACAGGATGTGCCGAGCGGGAAGATAAACTGGACCAAGCAGTATGTGTACGCGACCGGCAGCGGCGCCCCCGACCTCAAGGCGCCTAATGTGGCGGTCGCGCGTCTCGGGGCTGAACGGGTGGCCAAGGCCGACGCATACCGCAACCTGCTCGAGGCGATCAAGGGGGTGACGGTCGTCGGGACCACGACCATGAAGAACTCGATGGAGGAATCCATGGAGGTCAAGACCTCGGTCGAGGGGCTCGTCAAGGGCGCCGAGATCGTCACGACGAAGTATTACTCCGACGGCGGGGTGGATGTCGTGATACGGGTCCCGCTCTCCTCGCTGTACGATAAGGCGGCCGCGACCGGCGCCGCCGACAAGGAACTGGCGTCCAAAGAGTCGGTGAAGGCGGGCGCCGTCGCCCCGGCGGCCGACGCCAAGAAGACGCTTGTGTTCGATGCGCGCGGCCTCAAGTTCGCGCCGACGATGTTCCCGGCGGTCTACACCGACGACGGCAAGATCGTATACAGCAAGAAGCAGGTCAAGGACGAGGCGCTCAAGACGAACGGCGTGGCGCGCTATGTCAAGAACGATCTCGACGCGGTGGCGGCGCTATACGGCGACGCCGCGACCCTGCTCGTGGTGAAGGCGTCGAAACTCAAGAACAAGTCCGACCTTGTCGTCGGCGCCGCCGAAGTGACGGCGATACAAACGAAACTCGTCCCCGATGCGCTGAGCGAGGGTCGGGTGGTCATTCTGTACTGACGGGAGGGCGTGTCATGAAAAGAGCTTTTGTTCTGTTTTCCTGTGTGATGGCGCTGATGTTCGGTACGGCCGAGGCATCCGAGAAGAAGGTTACGGTCGAAGGGTTCGGCGCCGTGGTGAACGGCAATGTCGAACTGGCCAAGAAGGAGGCGACCGAAGATGCCCTGCGGCGCGCACTCGAGATGGTCATGGGGGCGGTGGTGTCGGCCGAGACGGTCGTCGAGAATTATCAACTCGTTTCCGACAAGATAATCTCCAAGGTGAACGGGTACATCAAGGCCTACAAGGTGCTCGAATCGAAGGAGGCGCAGGGGGTCGTGACGGCGAAGGTCGAGGTGACCGTGAAAGAGAGCGACCTCAAGAACGACCTCGAACTCCTGCAGACGACGCTCGAACGGATGAATTATCCCAAGGTCGTCGTCATGATGGCCGAGCAGAATGTCGGCGCGACCGTGTTCTCGTTCTGGTGGGGCGGCGCGACCGCCCAGACGATGCAGAGCGACATCGGCGCGGCCGAACAGGCGCTCACCGCGGCCCTGCTCGAAAAGAACTTCCGCATCGTCGACCGCAACACGCTCGCGACCGGCGCCAAGGTGAAGCCGGCCTTTCAGGTGGTCGACATCAGCAATCAGGATGTCCTGCAACTCACCAAGGGCATAGACGCCGACATCGTGATAGTCGGCAAGGCGATGGCCCGCTCGCTCGGATCGATCGCCGGCTCGACGATGACCTCGAATCAGGCCAATGTGACGATGCGCGCCATCAACCTCAAGGACGGCAAGGTGCTCGGCTCCTCGGCGGGGCAGGCGGCGCAGGCCCACATCGACCCGGTGACCGGCGGCACCATGGCGATAGACAAGGCGGCCAAGAACGCGTCGCAGAAACTGGTGACCGACATGGTGAAGTCGTGGACCCAGACGCTCAACAACGGCGAGGAGTTCACGCTCGTGGTCGGTAAACTGCCCGACTCGGTCGCGATGTTCAAGGCGGAACAGGCGGTGCGCGCGAACAAACTGGTGACCGGCGTGGTGGTGCAGTCCTTCGCAGGCGGCACGGCGACCTTCCGCGTCATGTTCCGCGGCGATGCCAACGGGCTCGCGCAGTCGCTGGGCGACAAATTCAAGGCGACCGGCATCGACGGGAAAAAAGTTGTGGTCGAGCCCAAATAACCTATCATGGTGTCGAAGGTTTTCCTGAAGGAGGGGATCGTGCGGAATATGTTCCTTGTTTCCCTGTGTGTCGCCTTTGCCCTCTGCGCCTCGACGCTTGGCGCGGCGGAATGCGGTGCGACCGGCGCCGTGAAGGTGGACAAACTGGAAGGGACGGCGAAGTCCTCGCCCGACCAGCAGGCATGGGCGCCCCTCAAGTCGGGGCAGGAGGTGCCGGCCTCCCATTTCGTCAAGACCGAGGCGGCATCCCGCCTGATGCTGATATTCCCCGACGGCTCGGCGCTGAAGGTGGGTGAGAACTCGCTCGTCAGTCTGACCGAGATAGTGTCCAACTCCTCCTGTGAGCGGGAAAGTTACAAGATGAAGGTCTTTTTCGGCAAGATATGGTCGAATGTGAAGAAACTGGTCAGCAAGAACGAGGCGGGCGGGTTCGTCGTCGAGTCGAAGAACGCCGTCGCGGGGGTGCGCGGCACCAGTTTCGGCTTCGTGGTCGAGACGAACGGCGCCGGAGCGCTCATGGTCGAGAATGGCAAGGTCGAGATCGCGGTGCCGGCCAAAGCGGCCGAACCGAAGAAAATGAACATACAGGAATGGAAGAAGAACCGCTCGAAACAGGAGGTCGCCGGACCGAAGGAGATAGGGGTGCAGGAGTGGGAAAAGATCGTGGTCGAGGCGATGCAGATGGTCAAGTTCTCCGCCGACGGTACGCTTTCCAAGCCCATCCCCATCGGGGCGGCCAACGCTGATGCGTGGTACCGCGAGAATGCGCCGGTGAAGTGATATGATACAAGAGAAGATATACGCGTTTTTTATCGAGCGCAAGGGCTGGATACCGCTCGGCTTTTTTCTGATATTCCTCTTCATTCTCATACTCCTGCCGCACATCAGCGCCATACTGCTCGCCGCCTTCTTCACCGCCTATGCCGTATCGCCGCTTGTCGCCTTCATGAACAACCGGATGCGCCTGCCGCGTAGCGTGGCGACGATCCTGCTCATGATATTGGCGCTCCTGTTCCTCGCGCTCCTTGTCTTCGTGATACTTCCTGCCATATTCGCGCAACTCGCCGATGCGGTGAAGCGACTGCCGCTGCTCGCCGTATCGACCGTCAATTGGATATACGAGAAGGCGTACGAGAACGGCATCAACATCAGCGAGTACCAGAACCTCACCGAAGAGGCGCTGCTCGAACGGCTCGGCGCGGTGGTGCCGAGTTTCGAATCGATGCCCCAGTTTATGGGGACGGTGTTCCGCCAGACCTTCTCGGCGCTCTTCTTCCTCGTCGATCTGCTCATCTACGCCGTGGTGACCTTCTTTGTGAGCACCCGGCTCCCGGCGGTCTATGATGCGCTTGTTTCCCTGTTCCCTCCGGCCCGGAAGGAAGAGATGGTCGAGTGGCTCCATAAGTTCGACCGGGTGCTCGCCGGGTTCATCCGCGGGCAACTCGGCGTCTGCTTCGTGCTCGGTTCGCTCTACGCCTTCGGGCTCACGGTCATCGGCCTGCCCGACGGCGCCTCGCTCGGCATCCTCATCGGCACGCTCTGCTTCGTGCCCTACATCGGCATCATCACCGGCGTCATCGTCGCATCGTTATTGGCGCTCAGCGCCGGTGGTCCCCTGCTTTTCGTCAAGGTGCTTATCGTGTTCGTTGTCATCCAGGTGACCGACATGATCGCGATAACCCCGAACATCGTCGGGCGCAATGTGGGCATCAGCCCGGTCTTCGTCATCATCGCGCTCTTCGCCGGCGCCGAACTGGCCGGTTTCCTCGGCGTGCTCGTCGCGGTGCCGACCTTCGCGATACTTAAACTCATCGGGACCTACTTCGTCGAGAAATACAAGGCGAGCGCCATCTACAACGCGCCGCCCGATACTCCCGTTAATGCCAAACCGTCGTAACGCTTTCATCGTTCTCTTCGTCACCCTGCTCGTGACGGGAGTGCTCTCTTATCACGAGATCGGGTGCGACGATCACTGGTGGCATGTCGCCACAGGGCGCCTGATAAGGGCCGAGATGCGTGTGCCCGATGTGGATGTGTTCAGTTTTACTTACGCGGGTTCATCGTGGCATAATCACGAGTGGGGTTTCAGTCTCTTCATCTCACTCGTGTGGGATTACGCCGGGCCGGTCGGTTTCTTCCTGTACCGGTGGCTGGTATTATTCGGGATAGTGGCCTTTCTATGGGGCGCGGTTCGAGAGAATCGAGTTCGCGCCGGAGCTTCTCCTCCTTCGCTTTCCCTTTCTTTTTCCCTGCTATTTTTCATCTTGCTCGTTATACAGATACGCATAGCCATTAGACCGCATCTTCTAGGGTATCTTTTCCTTTCGGCGCTCGTGTGGCGGCTACAGCGTCCCCTTGTCTGGAAGGATCGCTGGTTACTACTTGGTCAGTCTCTTTTATTTTTCGCGGCGTGGTCTTTTTTCCACTATTCATGGGTGCTTGGCGCCGTTGCGGTGGTGACGACGATAGGGGACCGATACCTGCGATGGAAGTGGGGCGACGGGATCCGCTTTCTGAAAGATATGCTGCGTATCGCCAGAAAGTACCGATGGCGGGTGATAGCAATTTCCTCTTCCCTTTTGACCCTGATGACCTTGCTTCTTTTTTATGGGCCGCTTTCTTTCGTTTTATCTCACTTTTTTGTGCTTGACAACAATGAGTGGAAATCCTATCTGTACTGGCTCTCGTTCCATCCCTTCTTTGCGGTGACGATCCCTTACTATCTACTTCTGATACTTTTTTTTGGGAGGATCCTCCGGACAGAACCTTTTTACGGTTTCTTGGTTTTTGTCGTAGCGATTCTCCCGTTCAGGAGCAGTCGCTTCATGACGGAATTCCTCATTGTTTCCTTACCGATCATGATCCATTATTTGTCCGAATTCTTGTTTGATCGCGACCTTCGATTGTTGCGTCGGATCCCTGCTGTCATGCTTAACGCAATTCTTGCGGCTGCTCTGGCGGGAAGCACGGTGCTTATGTATCGAGATTGGGGGGTCGGCGTAAGTGCCCGAAAGAACCCGGTATGGTTGGCTGACTTCATAGAAGAAAACGGTCTTGCCGGCAATTTGTATGCGACCAATCTTTCTTTCCATGCCTACTTCATGTTTCGCTCCTGGCCGGGAATAAAAGTATTTTTCGATGGTCGGGACATGCAGGTCTATCCTGTTTCTTTTATAAAAGATTATCTGTCACTGTCTTTTTCTGAGATCGTCACGAAATATCCGGTAGATTACATAGTGAAAGACATTGCTATTAGTGGTCTTGATCGACATGACGCCGAGTTTCTTGCGGCTGCCCCTTCACAGTATGAACTGGTCTATTTCGACCAGCACTGGGCCCTGTTCATGAAGGCAGAGACCATTGCGCGGTATCCGGTAATACGACCGTTCCGGATGCTCTACCCCATCAATATAGCCAGCGAACGGCTCATGCTGCAGGTGGTCGAGAAGGGTAATCTGCCCATCCTTCGGGCCGAAATCGCTTACTATCGGACGCTGGTAAGGGAGCCGGAACAACAACAACTCTATGACCTCATGCGTGCCGAGATCGCGAAGTACGGGCCTGTTGACTAATCGCCGTTCTCTGGTATAACTGACCGTCACGGTTTTTTTTCCCACAGGGGGCGTCCCATGTCATACCTCTTGCTGAAGGACCTTTTCAAACGCCATGGCGAATGCATGAACTCCACCGTCTCGGTCGCCGGCTGGGTCCGTACCCTGCGCGTTTCCAAGAACCTCGGCTTCATCGAACTGAACGACGGGTCGTTCTTTTCGGGCGTCCAGATCGTGTTTCAGGATACGCTCTCCAACTTCGAGGCGGTCTCGAAACTCGGTACCGGCAGCGCCATCGCCGTCACCGGCACGGTGGTCGCGAGTCCCGGCAAGGAGCAGGCCTTCGAGATAGCGGCCGCCGCCATCGAGATCATCGGCGCCTGCGACGCCGATTATCCGCTCCAGAAAAAGCGCCACTCCTTCGAGTATCTGCGGACCATCGCCCACCTGCGCCCCCGCAGCAACACCTTCTCGGCGGTCTTCCGGGTGCGCAGTCTGCTCGCCCACGCCATCCATTCATTCTTTCAGGACCGTGGGTTCGTCTATGTCCATACCCCCATCATCACCGGCTCCGACTGCGAAGGGGCCGGGGAGATGTTCCGCGTGACGACGCTCGACCCGAAATCGCCGCCGCTCACCGACGCCGGGAAGGTGGACTTCTCGAAGGACTTTTTCGGCAAGGAGACCAATCTGACGGTGTCGGGGCAACTCGCCGTCGAGAACTTCTGCATGGCCTTTCGCAATGTCTATACCTTCGGGCCGACCTTTCGCGCCGAGAACTCCAACACGCCGCGCCATGCCTCGGAATTCTGGATGATAGAGCCGGAGATCGCCTTCGCGGGGATCGAAGAGGATATGCAGTTGGCCGAAGACATGACCAAATTCATCATCCGTTTCGTGTTGGATCGGGCGCCGGAGGAGATGAAGTTCTTCAACGCGATGATCGACAAAGGATTGCTTGAACGGCTCGAACAGGTCGCATCGTCCGATTTCGGCCGCGTGACTTACACCGAGGCGGTAGACCTGCTCAAGAAGTCGGGGCGCACCTTCGAGTATCCCGTGGAGTGGGGAAAGGACCTTCAGACCGAACATGAACGCTACCTCACTGAAGATGTCTTCAAGAAGCCGGTATTCGTCATCAACTATCCGAAGGAGATAAAGGCCTTCTACATGCGGCAGAACGACGACGGCAAGACGGTCGCCGCGATGGACATGCTCGTCCCCGGCATCGGCGAACTCATCGGTGGCTCGCAACGCGAAGAACGGCACGATGTTCTTACCCGGCGGATAGAAGAACTCGGCCTCAAGAGGGAAGATTACTGGTGGTACCTCGATATCCGCCGGTTCGGCGGCTGTCCCCACGCCGGGTTCGGACTGGGCTTCGAACGGGCCGTCATGTACCTGACCGGCATGGCCAACATCCGCGATGTCCAACCGTTCCCCCGGACGCCCAAGAATGCAGAGTTCTGACGGGAAGAGGCCTTTCCTTCAGTATCTCCTTCTCGGCACGGCTTTTCTTTTGTTCTGTGCGGTGTTGACGATATATCTTATACCGAACTGCGATTTCTGGGTCCATCTCGCGCAGGGGTTGGACATGCTGGAACATAGCCGGATACCTGATGTCGATATGTTCAGTTTTACCCATGCCGGACAGCCGTGGGTCAACTGGGAATGGGCGCACAATATCCTTTCGGCCTTGCTGTGGACGCACCTCGGCCCTGCCAGTATCATCTTTTTTCGCCTCCTCGTCGCTTTTTCGCTGTGCATGGTGCTTTTTGCTTTGTTCCGTCGTCTTTCGGGCGGTGACCTCTTCCTTTCCTTTTCTTCCGTCCTTTCGGTGTTTCTTTTGGTTCAACAGCGCGTCAGCGACCGGCCCCAATTCCTCGCCTATCTGTTAATCGCCGTAGCCATTTATCTCGTGATGACCCTGCAGGATATCAGGTCGGGCCGCGCTGTCGTACTCTTGGTGATCCTTGTCTTTCTCCGCAACGCTCATCCCTCTTGGGTGCTGGCGGTGCTTCTTGTCGCGGTGTCGGTGGCAGACCGATGGCTTTCCCGCGAAACACGCTTGACGGGAAAGGAGACCGCACTCCTGTTGCTCGGGCTCATTTCCGTGGCCTTCGCGACCCCGCAGCCGCTGGTCGCGGGTCATTATCTCTCGCTACAGTTCTCGGTTCACCCGCTTCATGAGTGGAGTCCTATCTTTTCGCTGGGACCTCTCCGGTACAGCCAGTACTATATCCTGTTCTACCTTTTCACCGCACTTATGCTCTGGGCGGTATGGAGAAGCCGCCGTACGAGGCCTTTTTATGCGCTCGTGACACTGCTTCTGCTCGTCAATGCGTATCTTCATGCCCGTTTCGCCGCCGATGTGGCGCTCGTGGGGGGCGTACTGGCGGTGCCGCTCCTTTCGAAAAAGATGCCCGCGGTCCCGATACGCCCGCTTTTGTATGTTCTCGTATTCGTCGTCGCTCTTGCTCTCGGTGTAAGGTCGATGCAGCAACTTAACTATCATTGGGGTGTCGGCATAGATCCCGACAAGGTCCCCCTGCATGCGGGCGAGTTCATACGCGACCATGATCTTGCGGGGAATTTTTTCGGCATCTATTCCGGCTCCACCGATTTCCTGATGGCCTATGCCTATCCGCGGGTCAAGGTGGCGGTCGACATCCGCGTTCCGGGACTCTATCCGTACGAGTTCGCCTCCCGGTATTGGAATGTCACCAATGAAAAGGATCTGCGAGACCATGTCCTTTCGTTGCCCGTTGATTACATCGTGCTCGGTCGCCCCGACATCCTTTCGCATCAGACCCACGAGATACATGTGGAGCGGATACTGCTCTCGGAGGGATGGGCGCTGTACCATTTCGACGACCGGTATGCCTTGTACGGGTCTCCCCGCATCCGCGATACGGTCGCATTGACGCCGTTCCGCATCATCAGCCGCTGGAACAGCGATGTGCGCGAGATTGGCGCGGCGGTTGCGGCGGGGCGGTTTGATAAGTTGGCAGAAGAACTTGAAATGCTCAAAAAGTATACCGCCGGTCGCGGTGACCTGTGTAGGGAGATGCTCCTCGTCCTCTACGCGCAACCGTTCTTTTCCAAGGATCAGAGAGATCAGATAGAGGCCATCTATGACCGATAATGTCGGCAGGTCGATCGGCGAATCGCGCTGGAACAGGGGCGCTTGGTGGTGTTCCCCATTGCTCGCAATGCTCTCTTTTCTCGTCGCCTTTTTCAGGACGCCCGACGGTGACGCGTTCACCCATCTGGCGCAGGGGCGCTACATCCTTGATCAGGAAGCGGTCCCGCTCGCCGATGCGTTCAGCATAGCCTTCCACGGGAAAGAGTGGGTCAACTGGGAATGGCTGCACAATGTCGTTCTGGCGCTGGTATGGGGCTCTTCCGGATATGCGGGGGTGTTCCTGCTCCGTCTTCTCGTCGTGTTCGCGACGGTCGCGTTGCTTTTCGCCGTGCTCCGTAAGATATCGGGTAACACCGTCGTTGCCTTCCTGCTCGCCGGTGCGGCGCTTCTCCTTATGCAATCGCGCATTCAGGACCGGCCGCATCTCTTCTCGTACCTTTTCATCGCGTTGACCCTTTTCGCGCTCTTCCCGCGTCGTCCCCTGTCGAAAGGATCTCTCGCCGCACTCTTTCTTCTTCTGCTCTGTTGGCGCAATGTACACCCCTCGTGGCCCCTCGGCATCGCTCTGATCGGTTCGGTCATTATCGAGGAACGCTGGCGTCGAGGGTTGCCCGTGGTCGAGACCGATCTGCGGGCGGTCCTGTTATCGCTCCCGGCGCTCCTGATACTGTATCTCGCGACGCCGCACCCGCAGGGGTTCGACATCTACCTCGCGCTTCAGACACAGGGGGGCGGGGCGCTCGGCGAGTGGGCGCCGATCGTCTTTTCCGGGGTGCGGTGGTGGACCCCCGTGCGCCTTCTTTTCTTCGCGCTCGTTCTTGTCATGACCATCTCGTCATTTCTTACGAGAAGTGACGGGGCGCTGTATCGTCTTCTCGCGCTCGCGATGGTGCTGAACGCCTTCTGGCATATCAGGTTCATCCCCGAGGCGGCACTACTCGGCACGCCCGTCGTGGCCGCCGCGTTCGCACGATCGGGCCTTTCTTCCCCATCGGGTCGCCGTGAATCCCTGTTCGTCCTGTTGATCTTCGCGCTGACCGTTCTGGGTACGCAGAAGAATTTCTCCGACATGTATCTGCATCGCGGCGTCGGTCCCGATGAGACGAAGAACCCGGTGCATGCGGCCGATTTCATGGCCGAACATGATCTGGGGGGTAACATCTATGCGTCGTTCCCCGGCGCGATGGATTACCTGATGCATGCCCTGTTCCTCAAGGTGCGGGTGGCGGTCGATATCCGGGTCCCGGGGCTCTATCCGTTCGAGTACGCCCATCGGCTCTGGACCATCAGCAGCGACCGTGATCTCGAAGAATATGTGCTGTCGTTGCCGCTCGACCATATCGTACTCGGCGCTCCCGATTTCCTCGCCCCGAAGCGGGAACACGAATGGGGCATCGAAAAGATACTGCTCCAACGGGGCTGGGCGCTCCTCTACTTCGACCGGCACTTCGCCCTCTACGGCAGAGAGGACCGGCTCGGCAGTCGCCTGCGCCCCTTCCGTCTCCTTTCGCGATGGAACACCGACATCGCCCGTCTCGATGCGATGGTGAAAGGCGGCGGGTTCGACGCGATCCTCGAGGAGTTGCGTCTGCTTAAGGCGTATACTGCCGGAAGGGACGGGTTCTATCGCGAAGTGCTGACGACGCTCTATCGACAGCCGTTCCTCGGTAACGAACAAAAAGGACTGCTCGAAGAGATGTTCTGATCCCGCCGATCGAAAGGCGCCTCACTTCCGTGCGTGAGCGATGAGGCTGAGCCGGTATTGATGGACCGGAATCATGAGGGACAAGTGTGCATCATCCTAGAGTGTCCGTTTGAGTCCCCGGAACCACCAGTAGAAGAACAGCTGTTATTCGCTGAAAAGATGGACATTATCGTCTATTCGGCTGGTCCTTATCGACAGGTGTGTCAAGATTCAAGAGCTCGTCGACGATGTATTGCGGCCGCCGTTTCACCTCGTCGAAGATGATGGCGATATATTCGCCGATGACGCCAACGGTGAGCAATTGCACGCCGCCGAAGAAAATAATGATGATGACGGTCGACGCCCAGCCGGGAAGAGGGGAGACATAGCGACTGACAAAAGCGTACAAGACTAAAAGCAGGGAAACGATAACCGATGCGGCGCCGAGTTCAAGTGCCAGTTTGAGCGGGCGCTTGGTGAACGAAAAGATGATGTCTAATGAGAGCCGGAGCAGTTTGCGGTAGTTGTACTTCGTGGTCCCCGCGAACCGCCGGTGTCGTTCGTAGAAGAACGGCATCTGCCTGAAGCCGACCCAGGTCAGGAGACCGCGTACATACATCTTCCGCTCACTGAATCTTTTGAATTCAGAGATGACCTTGTGGTCGATGAGTCGGAAGTCGCCGGTGTCGATGGGGAAGGGAACATCGGAAATGGCGTTGAAGAAACGATAGAAGAGTTTCGATGTCAGTTTTTTGAGGAATGTCTCTCCCTCGCGGCTTTTCCGCACGCCGTACACGACATTGCATCGCTCATGTTGCCACAGGGCGATCATTTCAGGGATGAGTTCCGGTGGGTCCTGTAGGTCGGCGTCGAGCAGGAAGGCAATGTCTCCGGAGCAATGCCGGATACCCGCGGCAGTGGCTGCCTCGTGACCGAAATTGCGCGAAAAATGAATGACCTTAATGGTGCGGTCCCGTTCGGCAAATTCGCAGAGCAGTAAAGGGGTGCTGTCGGTACTTCCGTCATTGATGAAAAGTATCTCGTGGTCGGTCAAACCATTGCTGGCCAGCACATCCTTGATGCGGCGGCAGGTCTCTCGCAATACCTCCTGCTCGTTGTAACAGGGTACAACAATCGATATTTTCATGAGCGCACTCCTCCAACATCGTATACTGAGAAGTATGCGAAAAACGGGTGGAAAAATCAAGTTAACCTTGCTTTTCCGTCGGATGGCCATACAATTGCCGCACAACCTTTCGGGTATCGTCGGTGATCGGGCGCCTGTCGCAGGTATTCGTTGTAATGCTAGCAGTCCTTCTGTTTGCCGCTATGGCTTGCACGGTGTTTGGCGCCGGACTCTGGGGCGGCGACATCATCTCGCCGGGTGACACCGACATTTTTCTCGAGTTCTACCATATGCGGGGCTTCACCGCGCGCGAATTGCTTGCCGGGAATATACCTCTTTGGAATCCGCATATCTACAGTGGTTCCCCATTTCTTATGGACCCGGAGACGGGTATATTCTATCCGCTCAACTGGGTATTCCTCCTTCTGCCGACGACATTGGCGATCAATACCTCGGTGATCTTGCACTTAACGCTTCTGGGGATACTGACCTTTCTGTGGGTTCGCCATCAACAGCATATCGCCGCCGTATCATTCGCGTCCGGAATGCTTGCCATGTTCAGCGGAGCCTATTTCATGCACACCTACGCGGGACACCTCGGTATCCTTTCTACCGCTGCGTGGACGCCCCTTGTGCTTGCCGCTCTCGACCGCAACGCCGAAAAATGGCGGTCGGAATGGTTACTCGTAGGATTTTTTGCGGCCGGGATGTCCTTCCTTGCGGGACATTTACAGTATGTCATCATCTCAGCGACGGCGAGCGCATTATATGCATTGTTCCTTGCCGTGGAGCGGCGACAGATTCGGACCCTGTGGTGCGTGCCCTGCTGGTACGGTGGCGGCGTGTTTCTCGGAGCGGTGCAGGCCTTCCCGGCGGTGGACGGTCTTTCGGAATCCTATCGCGCCGCACTGACCGATTCGTACCTTGCCTCTTTTTCGTTCCATCCCGAGAATCTCCTTACTCTCGTTGCCCCAGACTTTTTCGGCAATATGGACACGGTGCCGTATTGGGGTAAAGAGTATCTTTGGGAGCAGTCGATCTTTCTGGGCGTCGGCTCTCTTTTTCTGATCATCTACGGCATGCGCGACCGGTCTGGCAAACTCTTGGCGTTGGCGTCGTTCCTTGTTCTGCTCATCGCGCTGGGAGTGCATACTCCACTGTTCGCCGTCACCTCGCGGCATGTGCTGTTCCTCAACAAACTGCGCGGGCACGGCAAATTCATATTCGGCGCGACGATATTGCTGGTACCCCTCATGGCGCATGGCGCTTCCCGGCTGTGGAAAGAGCGTCCCTCGTGGTGCACCATCGGCATGGTCGCGGGTTCCGCGTTGGTCGCCGGTGGAGCGGCGTATGCGGTCGGCAACGCCTATTCGCTTGAGGAATGGCGCGCTCTCATGTGGTCCCTCGGTCCCGGCGACGGCCGGTTCTCGTGGTACGGGGCTCCGGCGATATTCAATGATGTGGTGTTCGTCGAGCGGGCGCAGGGACTCGCGGCGGTGTCGCTCTACGGTGTCGCCGGGAAACTGCTTTTTCTCGCCCTGTTCGTCGCCGCGATGCGTTATCGCAGGGAGGCTTTCTACGCGATCCTGTGTCTTGTGGTGTTGGATCTGTTCTTTTTCGCCCGCTCCTATGGCCGGACTTTTCCGCAGGAACAGATGCGTTCCCCCGATCTGGAGGCGCCGTATGTTCGAGAACTCGGCGATGACAGGATACACAGCGATTTTGCGCCGAATCGGGTGATGACTTATGGCCTGTACGATGCCAATGGCTACAATACCAAGGTGGCGCTGTATCGTTACAGGAGATTTGCGGATACCTTTTTCGTTCCCTCCTACTGGACTCTATTGTCTGATGGTTCCGTGATGGGGCCGGCTCGGATCGCCGGCCTGCTCAGGCTTCGGTATCTGAATGCATGGGAGAGGGGAGGTGTTACGCGCTACAAGGTACGAGGAGAATCGCTGCCCCGTGTGTTATTGGTGGATCGTTTCGAGGTTCACGAGCGGGAGGAGGACATCTTTAAGGTGCTTACCAGCACATCATTTGATCCCCAACACAGTGTTGTTCTGGAAAAAGATCCTGCGATAAAACCGATCGCCGACGGAATGACTGGTATGGTAAAAGTGGTGGGGGGCGATACCGACACCCTGATCATTGAGGCCGAACTTTCCTCTCCGCGGATACTGCTGGTGACCGACGGATACAGTCGGCACTGGCGGGCGACCCCGCTGGAGGGGAGCATGCAGGAGAGTTACGAGGTCATGCCAGCGAATTACATATTCCGCGCGGTGCCGCTTAAAGCCGGGTCGCACCGTTTCGTGATGGAATATGCGCCGCTCTCGTTCACCGTCGGTGCGTGGACCGCTTTTTTTTCTTGGTTGTTGCTTTTCGTGCTTGCTTTTCTCTATCTGTCGTTCCGCTCCTGTCGCTCACAGGCGGTAGATAGCTAGAACTGCTCTTCCGGCATAGTCGAGCACTGTCCATCGCTTTTCATAGGAGTCAGGCTCTTTCTGTATCGCCAGATCAAGTCGTTCACCGGCAAAAGTAACAACATAGTCTCCTTTAATGGGTTTGCTGAACTCTCTCAACTCTAATATGTTAACCGAAGAGTTGTTCGTGGCTAAATAAAGGAATGGTTGCCAGAGCCACCACCCGTCAGCGAATATTCTTATCGGAGCGCCGCCGCTCTCTTTAAGCACATGGAAGTAGGCTGATTGTTTAAGTTCTTTTTCCCCTGTTCTGAATGCGAGGTGAGAGTTGCCTCCGGTTTCATGGAGGGGAGAGAAATAATGATGCTGGAAACCGATCAAGAGAAAAAAGGAAAGCATGACGGTAATGGCGATCGGCCAGTATTTTTTTGACATAGGGAAAGCGCCGTGAAGAAGAACAACAAAGAACAGGGTACAGGGGAAAATGAGATATACACCATATCGTTCAGCGTGGGGAAGGATAAAACACGGGCCTGTCATGAGGTATCCACACAACAGAGAGAAAAGAATACCTAGACCAAGAGGGAAGAGAATCTTTCCGAATTGGTCTGGCGTAGAGCCGGCATGTCGAAAAAAGAATACTGATAAAAGTAAAAGCGTTCCCAGCAATATGGAATAATCGGTTGCTCCTAGAGAAATTGAGAGATCGACTATGTGGCGATATGCGGTCTCGCCTGAAAAAAGTCTGCCGAGATTTAGAAAGAACGGGACTTCTTCTTCCGCTGGAGGGAAGCGGAAGGCAGCGATGTTTAGGGTTCTTGCATAGATCGCTCCGATCATATTGCAGGTCAAAAGTATCGCCGCCCCGGTTCTTTTCTGCAAAAGGCCGGTGGGCAATAGGGTAGAATCTTCCCGCGCGAGAGATATGGTGATGACGATGGGAAAAAGACATATGGCGGTCGGATGCGCTGTTAACGCAAGCAATGTTGATATCAGTACGCCCGTTAAGTTGTCGCGAAGGGCAAAATAAATTATTGTAACCGCGTAGAAAATGATGATGCTCGGGTCCCAGCCAAATCTGGAATAGGCGATATTGATGGGAAGCGCGGCGGTCAGAAGCGCGAGCGAGATCGCCGCGGAACGACCGATGATCTTATGGAAGAGATAGTAGGAAAGAAGCACGGCAAGAAGCCCGGCGATGACCGATGGGAAGCGAAGTATCCAAAGGGATGGCTCAAAAAAGAGTTGCAAAAGAAATACGGGGATGAAAAAAAAGATATTGATAAGGGGTCTGTTGGAGAGAGCGATCCATTCAATGGGGCGCCCATGCATGAGGTTGGCGGCTTGTATGCCATACCATGCTTCGTCGCCGTAAAAGCCGGGGAGATGGTCGAGATCGATCAGGCGAAAAACTATCGCGAAAAAGAAGAGGCCTAAGATCATCGTAAGGCTTGCCCTTCTTGCCAAGTCAAGGGATCGTTTGTTTGTGGTAACGGTTTTCCCGAAGGTGTTCTTTAGTCCCCTGCAATAAGAGGTAAAGACTTTTTCTTTGTTCATAGGCGGTAAACGGCGATGACCTCTCGTCGGGCATAGTCAAGCACCGACCAACGCGTCGCATAGGTCGAGGGATCTTTGCGTGCCACGATGTCAAGTGGCTCCCCCGCGAAGGTGACGACATAATCTCCCTTAATCGGCCTGCTGAACTCCCGCAGTTCGATAACCTCCACCGTCGGGTCTTTCGAAGCAAGGTATCTCAGCGGTTGCCAGATCCACCACTGGTGCGCGAAGATACGAACGGGGCGTCCCCGCGTCTCATCGAGTATGCCGAGATAGGCCACCTGTTTCGGGTCCAGTACTCCAGTTCTGAAGGCGATTTGAGAGTTACCTCCGGTCTCGCGGAAGGAGTGAAGATAGTGGCGATGGAAGCCGGCGAGCAGCGAAAGCGAAAGGACCATGACTATGGCTGTTGGCCAGTGTTGCCGATCAGCGGTAAAAGCGCCGTGCAGGATGATGACGAAAAGCAAGGTGAGGGGGAACACCAGATAGACACCGTACCGTTCGGTGTGAGGGAGCAGCAACCAGGGGCCGAACATGAGGTACCCACACAGAAGGGCGAAAAAGATGCCGGAGAGGAAGGCGAGTGCCCCTATCTGAGATGTCTTTGAAGAAATACGCCAGAAGGCGATCGCCGACAGGACGGCGAGTATTGCACCTATCGAGGCGGGGTCAAGGAGGGCAAGAGTGGTTGCCGGATCAACAATATAACGGTACACGGTCTCTCCTGAGAAAAGTCCGCCGATGAGCGAGAGAAAGATCCACGCCTCCTGTGGTGTTGAGAGACGATGGGTAGTCGCTTCAATGCCCGCGGCGTAGACCGCCACGGCGATGATGCCGGTCAGTATGAGCACCGCCCCGATCTTTTTCTGAAGAGGGTGGGCGGGCAACAGCGCGGAGCCGTTCTGTGTCAACGCCGTCATGACAACGACGGGGCCGAGGAAAATGATCACTGGGTGCGCCGTCAAGCCCAACAGCGTCGAGATTAATACCCCCTTCAAACTACCGCGAAAAGAGAAATAGATGATCAGCACGGCATAGACGATAAGCAGGCTGGGATCCCAGCCGAAGCGGGAGTAGGCGATGTTGATGGGAAGCGTGGCGGTGAGGAGTGCAAGTGATATCGCCGCAGGACGACCGAGTATGTCGAAAAACAGGCGATACGAGAGGAAGATGGCGATAATACTGGCGATGACGGAAGGGAAGCGGAGTATCCAGAATGCTGGTTCGCAGAAAAGTTGTAGGATGAATATGGGGATGAAAAAGAAGAAGTTGAGCAGCGGTCTGCCGGAAGGGGCCATCCATTCGAGTGGGCGACCATACATGAGGTTGAGCGCCTGTATGCCGTACCATGCCTCGTCGCCGTTCAGCCCAGGTATGTGGTCAAGGAAGATAAGGCGGAAAAGTATCGCGCAGGAGAATATCGCTCCGATGGTAACGATACCGATCCACTTGAGGAGGAGGGGGGGTATCCTGCGCATGTTGACACTATAGGGAAAGCGCGCCCTCTGTCAAATTTTGACGAGCGAATACGGGAAAAATGCGGGAAAAATTGTTTTGTTCTTCATTTGAGTATAGAGGTTGGGTCTTGGCAAGGGGAAGATGTTTTTGACCGGAGGACATATGGTGTCGGTCCCGCCGCTTCGATGGCGATTCGTTCGTCATGTGAAAAAAAAGTTTCCCCAGATACTTGGTCGAAAAGTACTTCTAGCAGTTTCGGGTGGACTCGACTCAATGGCCTTGTTGTATCTGTTCCTCGAAAACAGTTCCGAACTGCAGGTGACCCCGGTCGTTGCCCATATAGACCACAATTTGAGAAAAGATTCCCGACGCGATGCGCGTTTTGTTGACAATTTTTGTCAGAAGCATGGTCTCGCGTGTTCTGTTGCGGAGATACCCCCAGATCTCTGGAAAGAAAAAAAAGGGAACAGGGAGGAGATCGCAAGAAACGAGAGATATCGGATACTTGAGAGGATAGCGAAAAAAAAGCGCATCCGGTATGTGCTGACGGCCCATCACCGTGACGATCAGGTGGAAACGGTCCTGATGCGTATCCTCGACCGGGGGAGCGGCCTGCGAGGGCTTGCGGGCATATCCGATCTCTTGATGCGCGGAAATATAAGTTATGTCAGGCCGTTACTGTCTTTCTCGCGTAAGGAAATACAGGACTTCATGCAGGGGAAAAGATGGGTAGAGGACGCGACCAATAGCGATACCGCCATCCGCCGCAATCTGTTCCGCCACAAAGTGATACCCTTCCTTGAGGAGACCCTGGGATCCTCGGTGGGAGAGCATGTTGCGCAACTATCTGATATCGCGTATGGTTACGATGATGTCGTCGGTGTGGCGCTCGATAGTTTCTGGGATATGCGTCGTGCATCGCCACGATCTTTCCGGTATCTGCTCTCCCGCGAAGAGATCCTCTTGCGGTCCGACCGTTTCTGGGCCGCCGCGATGGCCCATCTGGTGAGGAGATTCCGGGGGCAGGCCTTCGGGGCGCGCACCATGAAAGATATCGTCGGTTTTTTGCGCGGCGCGGCCGAGCGGGCCGACTATTATCCGATAACTATCCATAATCGTGGAGGAAAAACAATTATTTCGATCGCCCGTAGATGATGTGCCTTTTTTTGGCACGCTCGTTGCTTGTTATGGCACCGAAGAAAACACCGTGCGTGTTTCGTGGTTTATTAATGGTTTGAAAGAAGGAGAGACCAAATGAAGAAAGGCTTTACGCTCATCGAACTCATGATCGTTATCGCGATCATCGGCATTCTCGCGGCCGTCGCCATCCCGATGTACAACGACTACACCAAGAAGGCGCGTACCTCCGAGGTGCCCGGCTCGCTCAAAGAGATCGTGAAACAGCAGATCGCCTTCCGTGAAGACCCGCAGGGCGGTAACGGTGGCTGGGCTGACAACATCGGTTCGATCGGTTGGAAGACCAACCTGAACACCAGCGGCAGTGCGCCGACGAACTGTTCGGCGGGTGACACTATCTCAAGTGCGACCTATGCCTACGCCTGCGGTAAGTTCTTTGCGTATTCGTCGGGCAATGCTGGCGAGAATGCCGTTGGTGGCGGTTGTGGTTCAACATCCGACATCACCGTGGCCGCCAGTATCGGCGCCGGCTTCCCGATCAATTCCGCGCAGGTCCCCAATGATTGGGTGCATGGCGCGTGCATGGGGAACAGCCTGAGCCTGATCCACTACTAATTTCCCGTCGAATGTTCCTTTCTGCTGGGGGGGGGCGCTTGCGCCTCCCCCTTTTTTTAGTTCTTGGATTTGTTTTTTTTGTCACGATCCTTCTTTATCTTCCCTCGTTGCGCAACGATTTCATCTTTGACGATCGGGCACTCACCGTAGAGAACGATTTGGTGACGACCCCTGCGGTCCCCGCGCTTTTGCACGCCTATCGCCCCCTACGGACCGTTTCCTTCGTACTCGACCATCTGCTTTGGGGCAAAAACCCGGCCGGGTTCCGGGCGATGAACATCCTCTATCACCTGTGCATGCTTTCCGTGCTCTGGATGTTGTTCCGTCGACTTTCCTCTTCGCCCTTTGCGGCGCTGGTCGCACTGTCCTTCTATGCGCTTCATCCGGTGAATACCGAAGCGGTCGCCTACATATCGGGGCGTCGCGACATCCTGACCTCTCTTTTCTTCGTGGTGGCCCTGTTGTTTCTCGTGGTGGCGATGGAGCGACGGCGACCGCTGTTCCTGCTGGGCGCTGCGGTCTGTGGCCTGTTCAGTTTTTTGGCCAAGGAGATGGCGGCGATGTTGCCGCTCGTGGCGTTGATCTACCTGTGGCAGTACGAAAAGTGCTCCGGAGCGCGCTTCTTGCGTTGGAGCGTGGCCGCGGTAGCGCTGACCGGGATCCTCGGACTGTTGGCGATAACGGGCGGTGGTAGCGCGTTCCTTCACGGCCTGCGCCCCTCCTTTCACGGCGGCGACCTGCTGACCCATTACCTGACGGCGCCGACGCTTTTCACCTACTACCTGAAACAGAGTTTCTTCCCGTTGCAACTTGTTCTCGACAATGCCAATTATCCGCTGGTGACCTCCGTGAACATGAAATTCGCGGCCTCGCTTCTCGGAGCGGGCCTGTTCATAACGATCACGGTCCTCCTGTTCCGCAAGGGATATCGCCCGGCATCCTTCTTTATGGCTTTTTTTCTCGTCACGCTTCTGCCGGTCCTCCAGATCGTGCCGCTTCACGAGATAGCGGCCGATCACTACCTCTACCTGCCGCTCGTCGGCATAGCCGGCCTCATCGGTGAGTTCGTGTCGCCGTTCGAGGCCGGTGCGACCACCGCCATCTTGGGGGCCTCGCGGCGCGTCATGGCGATCGCCCTGCTCTGCGTGCTCGTTGCGGTCCTGTTCGCGGGCAAGGCGCTGGCACGGGTAGGGGAGATGCGCGACATCCACACGGTGCTCATCGCCGACAGCCGGTGGCGCCCCGTATCGTTCCGGGGGCTCTATACCATGGGGGCGCTCTATCTCGAAGCGGGCTTCCCCGACCGCGCATTCCGCTATTACTGGCGGGCGTGGGATACTGGGTTCCGCGACGCGTCGCTGTACGGCAATCTCATCAATTATCATATCGTAAAAGGCGACCATCGCGCGGCGCTTCTGCTTTACGGTGAATTCGGCGCGCGGAGCGCCCTTTCGCTCTCCGCCTCGGCTCATGTCTCCCTGCTTCATCTCGTAGCCGGTGATTGCGGGAGGGCCCGCACCGTCGCCGCGAGTGTTCCTGATGCGGTGGCGACCCGGTTCGCCAAAAAGATGGCTACGCGGTGCGAGGAATTTCGCCGGGACCGTTTCCCGGATGACCCGTCATGGGCCGATGCGCTTGCGGATGCCGGGATCGGGGTCGAACTGCGCCCGATATGGGAACGGATGGTTGGCGACGCGGCGATACCCCCCGATCGCCGGGCCGCGATATCGGAACGACTTCAGAAAACGCTTCTTCGGTTCGATATCCCGGCGGCGAACCTCCGTTTTTCTGAACACTTACAACTTGTTTCGGTGGCTCCGGGGCTTGATGTCGACCACTGGCGTCGCGAGGCGGTCCGCGCCCGCGAGACGGAGGATCGGATCGATGCGCTTCCTGACCCGATATAAGGGATGAGCCGACGGAATGATGATTGCTTGATGAAAGGGAACAGTAGGAGGATCCGGTTGTCTTTTAAGGCGTTCACCCTGCTTGAACTCATGATAACGATATCCATTGTCGCCATCCTTGCGGTCGCCGCCATCCCGATGTACGCCGACTACACCAAAAAGGCCCGCACCATCGAGGTTCCCGAGATGCTCAAGGAGATAGCGAAGGCGCAGTTCGTCTTCTGGGAGGACCCCGACGGAGGGCGGACCGATCACTACGCGACGGCTATCGGTACCCTTCAGTGGACCACCTCCCTCCAGACATACAACAACGGAGAACCCATCACGCAAGCGGTGATGGCGACGAAGAGTTATACAAATGTGGATGGCAAGTATTGGATATTCAACGCGCACAACGATCTGACCTTTAGTTGCGGGTCTGGTGTCGTCTTGGGTGTCGGCATCGGTAGCGCCATCCCGAGGGATGTTCTTATGGTCCCCGACGACTGGACAGAGGGGGCTTGCATGAACACTACGAAAGACCTTCATCATCAGGGTCTATCGCACTAATCGACAATTTTTTGTTCGCCCGAACACCTGTTTTCTTTTCCTTGTGTCTTTTCTTTTCGAGTGTATAATTGGAGCGCTGTTGTGAGTGGAGTGAGTGGAAAAGGAGAAGGGTTGAGTAACGACCATTGGACAACGATCATTACTCCGACGCGCGACCGGCGGCTGGTCGACATCGGAGAACTGCTTGCGTACCGCGACCTTATCGCTTTGTTCGTCAAGCGCGATTTCATCGCGCAGTACAAACAGACCATCCTCGGGCCGGTCTGGTTTCTCGTTCAGCCGCTCATGACCACCATCATGTTCCTCGTGGTCTTCGGCAAGATAGCGAAGATACCGACCGACGGTATCCCTCAGCCACTTTTCTATATGGGGGGTCTTATCGTCTGGAACTACTTCTCGGGCATCCTTACCCAGACCTCTTCGGTATTGACCTCGAACGCACACCTGTTCTCGAAGGTCTATTTCCCCCGGTTGGTCGTTCCGATAGCCCAAGTGGTCGCGGGCCTTGGCCGGTTCGCGATACAGTTCGCCCTGTTTGCCTCGCTCTATATTTTTTATCTTTCCATCGGTATGAAAAGTTCCCTTGACTGGACGATCCTCCTGTTCCCGCTGACGCTCCTGTATGTCGCGGTGCTCGGGTTCGCGGTCGGGCTCATCATTAGCGCCTTCACAACCCGCTACCGCGACCTACAGGTGGGACTGTCGTTCCTCGTGCAACTGTGGATGTACGGCTCTCCCATCGTCTATCCCTTTTCGCTTGTCCCCGAAAAATGGCGGACACTCTATACACTTAATCCGGTTGTCCCGGCGATGGAATCTTTCAAACATATCTTCTTCGGTGCCGGATTGCCGCCGTTGTCGGTTTTTGGTACGGGTATTGCCATAACGCTCCTGCTTCTCGTTGCCGGGCTGTTCTTTTTCAACAAAGTCGAACGAACCTTTATAGATACGGTGTGACCGATGTCCAAAGTGGTGATAGCGGTAGAGGGCCTTTCCAAGCAATATAGTCTCGGTGCCATCTCGCATCGTACCTTCCAGCGCGACCTGCAATCGTGGTGGGCCCGCCGAAGGGGCAAAGATGACCCCAATCTGCCGGTGGATGGCGGCCGCCGCAAAAAAATGGAGCAATTCGCCGACGAGAATGGCATCATCCATGCACTGAAGGATGTGTCGTTCGAGGTAAAGCAAGGAGAAGTGCTCGGCATCATCGGCAAGAATGGCGCAGGGAAATCGACGCTCCTCAAGATACTGTCACGCGTCACGGCGCCGACATCGGGATGCGTGAAGATAAAAGGTCGCATCGGTAGTTTACTTGAGGTGGGGACCGGTTTTCATCCTGAACTTACCGGCCGTGAGAATATCTACATGAACGGTGCCATCCTCGGGATGAAGAAAAAAGAGATAGATCGGAAACTGGATGAGATCATTGATTTCTCCGGTGTCGAGCGGTTCATGTATACTCCGGTCAAGCGTTATTCGTCCGGGATGTTCGTGCGGCTCGCGTTCGCCGTGGCGGCCCATCTCGACCCCGAGATACTTGTCGTGGACGAGGTGCTCACTGTGGGCGACGCCGAGTTCCAGAGGAAATGCCTCGGCAAGATGGGCGATGTCAGCCGGAAGGAGGGGAGAACGGTGCTCTTTGTGAGCCACAACATGGCGGCGGTCAAAAACATCTGCGATCGCGGGCTGCGCGTAGAATTAGGCAGGATCGTGCAGAATGATGCGGTAGCGGCCGTGGTCGCCGACTATTTAAGCAACGCCGGTTCTCCAAATGAAGAGGGCCTCGTGTCGCCGGGCATGATGCCGCGGGAGAGGGGGTATGAGCACATCATCACCGATGTCTGGATAGAGAATAAGGAAGGACTTCGGACCCGGACCGTCCTTTCAGGAGAGCCGATGAAGATATGTTGCGCCTTCAGCAGCAAAAAACCGATATCGAATTGCGGGGTCGGTTTTGGTGTCGAGAACCTGTATGGGGAGAGGATATTTTCCCTGAATAACTATATGGTGTCCGGAGGTGATAAAAAGGGTTCGCTATCTTCCGGCGTCGCGGAATTCCGCATCAATGAGTTGCTCTTATTGCAGAACAGTTATTCGCTGACCGTGAGTATCATGGAAAATGGCACGACCACCCTCGATTGTTTGGAAAGAGTAGTGCGGTTCGATGTTTTGTCGGCAGACATCTATGGCACAGGCATCCTTCCCTTCCCGGAACAGGGAAAGGTATATGTGAGAGCTTCCATAGAAATAAGATAACAGATACGGGGGGATATCCCCGAATGTTTCGGAGAACAAAGATGACGAAGATTGATCTGGCAGAGAAGTTTTTTGAATTCGTTCTATTCCGTATGGCGCGGATGAAAAAGATACCGACAGATGATATGGCGAAGAAAATCTTTGATTTCATGCTGTTCCGTGCCGTGCGATTTCTGCCGGACTGGTATCGCAATTCTTTGGGCATGTGGAAAACGATGGCCTACGATATGGGGCATATGAAGACCATCAGGGAGCAGGAATGCCGCGATGCGTCCGGTGCCCCACTGCCATGGTACACCTATCCCGCCATCGATTATCTGAACCAGATGGACCTTCGCAACAAGAGGGTGTTCGAATACGGGTGTGGGTTCTCGACGCTGTTCTGGGCGTCGAAGGCGGCACGGGTGACCTCCGTCGAGAACGACGCCGACTGGTACGAGAAAATACGATCTCTGAGCCCGGGCAATGTGGATCTGCATCTGGCCACCGACCCCGAGATGTATGTGCGTGCGGTCCTTGATGAGCGGATCGGTGATCGGGAGAAGTACGACATCATCATCATTGACGGCTATTGGCGACATCAGGCGGCTCGGACGGCGAGACCCCGGCTGAAGGATGAGGGCTTTATCATACTGGACAATGCCGATTGGTACCCGCGCACGCTGCGTTGGCTTATCGATTCGGGTCTTCTCCGGGTGGATATGATCGGTTTCAGTCCCATCAATCCCTATACTTTAGACACGGCGTTTCTATTTTCACCGGGGCACCGTCCCATTTTCCGTGACAAGGTAATCATGAAGGGAGGCGTAGATCATGTCGCCGAAGATGATGAATGATATTGAGGTGTTCTGGTTGCCGCCCCAGGACATCAATATCGATTTTACCGTTAGACGATATGGCTTCGCGTGCCTTGATATTGGAGGGGGATGCATAGTGTGTGCGGGCTATTTGTCACCACTAGAAACTCTCCGCCGTTTCGTTAGGATTTCATGCCGATGAATCGGTACATTCTCCTCTATAATCCCGTTTCGTGGCGCGGCCACCTCGATTCGTGGACCGGCCTGTTCGCCCGGAACCTGCGGCGGCGGGGGCATGAGGTCCTCCTGCTGACGCAGAATCCCGGTGCCGCCGACGGCGAAGGGATGACTGTCCTGCCGTGGACCGCCGACTTCAGGCCGCTGTCGGTTCGTGTTGCTTCCCGCGCCCGGGACTATCTACGCGACTTTCTGCGGAGGCATGGTGCGGGGATGCCGATCGCCGTGCCGGGGCCGGAGATGTCCCCTTTCGTGCGGAGAAGGAAGGCATTCTTCGGTGCGGTGGTCCCGCCGCTGTACGCGGTGGTCGAGTCGCTCTTCCCGCGGTTCTTCCAGCCCGGGGAGACGGAGGGTCCCCGTCTCGCGCCCCCCTGCTCGGTCGCTGACCGGATCGTCCGGGCGTTGCGTGGTACCACGAGAAAGCCCGACCTCATTATCCTCCTGTACCTTGACATGTACGACATGACCGAAGATGCGTGGGTCCGCTACGAATCGGTGTGCCCGACACCGTGGGTCGGGGTGCGCTTCGACCCGCCGGCCGACCCCTGCCGTGACGGGTTCTGCCGCATCGGATCCTGCCGTGGCGCATTTTTCCTTGACGAAGGGGCGGCGCAGCGGTACGCCGCTCTTTTCGGGGACAAGCATTTCTCCTTCCTGCCCGATGTGACCGATACTCGTCCTCCTGCGTCGCCGACCGCGATCGAAACGGAGGTGCGCCGCCGGAGCGCCGGGCGGAAGATCGTCTTCATGGGAGGGACCATCGGCGGCCAGAAAGACCTTGCGACATGGTATGCGCTGATACGGGCCGCCGACCGGGGCCGCTTCTTCTTCGTACAGGCGGGAGAGATCATCGAGGGGACGCTGACCGAAGCGGACCGGGCGGCCCGCGCCGCCGTGATGCAGGACCCGCCCGAGAACCTCTTTACGCTGACGGAATTCCTGCCCGACGAGGCCGAATTCAACGCGCTGATACGAGCCTCCGACATCATTTATGCGGTGTACCGCGACTTCCGGCACAGCAGCAACATGCTGGCGAAGGCGGCCTGTTTCGAGAGACCGCTCTTGGTCAGCAGCCGTTTCGTGATGGGGGAGCGTGTCCGCCGTTACTCGCTGGGCCTGACTGTTGCTGAGGGTGCCGTCGGCGAGATGACGGAGGCGCTCGATGCGCTGGCGAAAGGGCCGGTTGTTCCCTACGATTTTTCGGGCTACCGTTCCGATTTCAGCGAGGAACGGTTCGCCGACGCCCTCGATGCGTGCGTTGAACGGTGCGCGGGACGGGAGTGAGCGATGTGCGGGATAATCGGCACCTTTGACCGTCGCTCAGAGACGCCTCGGCGGGTCTCGCAAGAAGAGGTGGGTAATCTCCGCCACCGTGGTCCTGACGCGTACGGCATCTATAACGATGGCCCCATCTCTCTCGGGCACCGGCGTCTCTCGATACTTGACCTTACCGAAGGGGGCGCGCAGCCCCAGAGTACGAGGGACGGTCGCTACACCGTTACCTTCAACGGCGAGATATACAACTACATCGAACTGCGGCACGAACTCGCCGGGCAGGGGATCACCTTCCACGGCGCCTCCGATACCGAGGTCCTCCTCGCGGCTTACCGCGTCTGGGGCAGGGACTGCGTGGCGCGCTTCCGCGGTATGTTCGCCTTCGCGCTGTACGACCGGGAGGCGCGGACGCTGTTCATGGCGCGCGACCGCTGCGGCGAGAAACCGTTCTTCTTTTACCGCGACGCGGACCGCTTCTTTTTCGCCTCGGAACTGAAGGGGCTCCTGCCGCTTCTCCCCCGCACGCCATCCCTGAACCCGTCGGCGATAGACCTGTACCTGCACTACCAGTATGTGCCGGAGCCGTTCACGCTGCTGGAGGGGGTCCGCAAACTGCCGGCGGCGCACACACTTCTTCTGTCGTGCGACGATTGGGATGCCGAGCCGGTCCGCTACTGGGATGTCCGCTCTGCCGCCGACCCGGAGTACGCATCGGTACGCCCCGGCGACATCCCCGACATCATCCGGGGCCGCCTCGAGGAGTCGGTCGCGTTGACGCTGCGTTCCGATGTCCCTGTCGGACTGGCCCTTTCGGGAGGCATCGATTCAGGGGCGATCGCCGCCCTCGCGCGCCGACATACGGCCGATCAGTTCCATGCGTTCGGCGTCGGCTACCCGGGGCGTCCCCCGTACGACGAGCGCGAGCAGGCGAAGGAACTGGCGCAGCGACTGGGCATCACCTTCCATGAGGTCGAACTCAGGACCGACGACTTCGTCGATTTCCTCCCGACGCTTGTCGGGGTCATGGACGAGCCGATCGCCGACATCGCCGCCTTCGGGCACTACGCGGTGCCGCGGGCGGCCGCCGAGCACGGTATCAAGGTGCTTCTCTCGGGGACGGGCGGCGACGAGGTCTTCTGGGGGTACCCGTGGGTTGTCCGGTCGGTCGAGATAAACGAGTTCCTCTTCCGTCATCCCCTCGTGAGCCGGCTGCGGCACCTGCCCAAGGGGCTGTGGAGATATGAGCCGCTGTGGAAGGCATGCAGCCATTCCCGCTTGATCAATACTTACTCGACGACCCTCCGGGAGATCGCCGAACTCGACATGGATAAGCCATCAAAACAATTTTTTTTCTACGAGATGGTCAAGGACTTTGTCAATGCGCGATTGCTGCATGGAGAGGTGTACGGCCCCGCCATGCGCGATATCTCCGCTGACAATGTCTTTCTTCCTACGGCCATCACCTCCCGAACGGGACAGGATGTGCCCGCAGAAGTTGTCCGGCTCCTTTTTGACACATGGCTTGTTTCCAATTGCTTGACACTGGGAGATCGTGTTGCTATGGGATGCGGTGTCGAGGTGCGGCTTCCCTTCCTCGATGCTCGCCTCATCGAGAGCGTCATGACGCTACGCCGTAGTTGCCCCGATCATCAACTGGGGCACAAGGCGTGGCTTCGCGCGGCGCTCAAAAATGTGTTGCCTGAAAATGTGTTGAGCCGCCCGAAAGCGGGGTTCCAACCGCCGATCATCGATTGGCTTGACGGGGCGCGGGAACGCTATCAAGAAATGATTCGTAGTGGGCATCTCGTTGCAGCAGGGATATTCGACGCTGCGTTACTGGAGCGGTTCTTGAAAGAGACGGGGAAGGAAGACTACTACCGGCTTTTCTTTTTATATAAGATCATTCTGTTGGAGATATGGAATCGCTCGGTGGTACAAAGGCATACGATCTGAGGAGGACCTGCGATGAAAAAGAATGTGGCCCGGCTGGGCGTGCCTCCATGGAGCGGGGATTCGATAGCCCGGGAACTTTGCGCATTCGCCGACCTCTATGAAAAGCGCCCCCTAAGAGACAATGCCGGCGGAATGAGGGCGCCCCATATGTTCGCCGTCTGGTTCATGGCAAGAAAATTGTCGCCGGACCTGATAGTGGAAAGCGGCATCTGGAAGGGGCAGAGCACGTGGCTTTTGAGGAACGCATGCCCTGATGCGAGGATCGTATCCATAGACCTGAACCTTGCCTTGAGGGAACATATCGAACCGACGGTCGCCTATTCGGACAAGGACTTCTCCGAACATGACTGGTCGGAGGTCACACAGAAATCCCTTGTTTTTTTCGATGATCATCAGAATGCGCTCAAGAGACTTCAGCAATGTAAATGGTTCGGGTTCAAACACATTATCTTCGAGGACAATTACCCGACGACACAGGGGGACTGCTACAGTCTTAAAAAAGCATTTGCCCACGCCGGATTCGAGCCTGCATTCTCTAAAGGTAAGATAAAAGAAACAGCGACATGGGGACGCCTCAAGGAAAGGCTCGCCGAAAGGATGGGCATTACCCCCATAACACTGACCCCGCAATATGATTCCGTTAAAGTGCATCCCAATGAACATGATGCGAAAATGGTGGAAAAAAATGTCGAGGTGTACTGCGAGTTCCCCCCCGTGATAAAGACCGTGAAGACACGCTGGGGCGATGATTGGGATGAAGCCGTGTATCCGACGCCGGATCCGGTGACGACAGTCGAGGATATCTCAAAAGATCCCCGGTTGGAGGCGTTCGTGAAAGAGGCGACCGCCTATACGTGGATATGCTATGTGAGGTTGAAGTGAAGGGCCCGGCCCCCCTAGTTCTTTTCGTCTACAATCGCCCGGCGCATGCGCGCCGCACCGTCGAGGCCTTGCAGAGAAATACCGGAGCCGCCGAGAGCGATCTTGTCGTTTATTCCGACGGCCCGAGGCCGGGGGACGAGGAGGCTGTGGGGAAGGTCCGTGGATATCTCAAGGATATTCGGGGATTCAGGTCGGTGACGATCATTGAACATGATGGGAACCGGGGGCTTGCCGCCAACATCATCGAAGGGGTGACGCAGACCGTGGAGCGCTTCGGCAGGGTCATCGTGCTGGAGGACGACATCGTGACCTCTCCGGTATTTCTTTCCTATATGAACGAGGCCTTGAACCTTTATGAGAACGACGAAAAGGTCATGCATGTGAGCGGGTTCCTGCCGCGATCGGGCTTTTCGTGGCTTTTGCCGCCGACCTTCTTCTTGCGCTTTATGAGTTGCTGGGGATGGGCCACCTGGCGTCGTGCATGGGCGAAGTTCAATCCCGATGCGAAAATGCTCTACGACGAACTCTTGAAAAGGGGGGCTCTCCATGACTACAACCTGGACGGCGTCCTTTCCTTCCACGATCAACTTGAGGCCAACATAAGCGGGACGATACGGACATGGGCAACCAAGTGGTTCACCACGATCTATCTGGAGGAGGGGCTTTGTCTCTATCCGCGGGAATCGCTGGCGCAGAACATCGGTTTCGACGGGACGGGGATCCACTGCGGCACCGTCCTCGGTGCGGGAAACCCCTACGAGCCGCCGCTGACGAAAAGAAAGATACCGGTGCGACGCATACCGATCCGGCAGTCGCGGATAGGGAGGTTCTATCTGAAAAGGTTCTACCGCGACCTGCCGCGCGAACCACTTTCAGACAGAGTAATGCGTCGGGTGTTGAGGATGAGGCAACTGATAGTAAAGGGGTATCAGTGGATGCGGGCCAAATGGCGGTCGGTTGGGATTTATTGCGGTTTATACGCTGATTGGCGGAAAGAATGGATGGGTAATGATTACGGCGGATTTTATTTGTGCATGAACATGCCTCTTTCCGGATCAAGTGTTGTCTACTCCTTGGGGGTCGGGGAGGACGTTTCTTTTGATATGGCTGTGCATGAGAGGTATGGTTGCAAGATTTACGCTTTTGATCCTACTCCCAAGTCGATAGAGTGGGTAAAAAAGAACCGGGCCGCATTGCCGTCGGATCTCATTTTTTTTGATTTTGGGATAGCTCATTATGATGGCATAGCGACATTTTATCCCCCTGAGAACCCTGAGCATGTCAGCTGTAGCATCGTCAAGAAGGAATCCACCAAAGAAAAGACATTTCAGGTGCCGGTGAAAAGGTTGGCGACAGTCATGCGTGAGCGAAGACACAAAATTATTGATGTGCTTAAAATGGATGTAGAAGGAGCGGAATACGATATTATAGAGGATATCCTTTCTTCTCGAATCGTGGTCGGGCAACTTTTGGTGGAATTCCATCACCGTTTTTTCGATGCCGGTATGGATAAGACGGAAGCCGCGGTAAGGAAACTTCGCTCTGCTGGTTTCGATGTCGCAGGTATTTCGCCGAGCGGGATGGAGTACACCTTCGTTAATTCTTACATAGAAAGAAAGAGCCGAAGAGGAAAATGAGGGTGCTGCATCTTTCCACTGGTGATTCGGGCGGCGCGGCTCTTGCCTGCATCCGCCTCCATGCGGGGCTACGCTCCTGCGGGATCGACAGCAAGGTGCTCGTGCTACAAAAGGAGGCGAGCGAGGAGGAGGTGTATCGCTACGAGGAGCCGCCAGAAAAGAGGTCTCGATGGGCAAAGAAGATACTTTCGTTCATCCTTCTTCCGCCACGACTGTTCAAGATACCTCTTTCGCGCGCCCAATATTACCTGTACCGCCTTGAACGGTTGCGCCGCGGGAGCGCCCCGTTCTTTACTTTGCCTTTCTCCGATCGGGATCTCACGCGTCACCCGCTCGTCAGGGCGGCCGATGTTATCCATCTTCACTGGGTGGCTGGCTTCATTGACTACCCCAGTTTTTTCAAGAAGATCAATAAGCCTGTTGTGTGGACCGTGCGCGACGAGAATCCTTTTCTGGGAGGATTCCATTATCGCATCGCCCTGAGCGGGACCGATCATCGATATCGCGCGTTGGACGAAGAGTTGCGAAAGGCGAAGAAAAAGAGTGTCGCACGATGCGGGGACCTGACCGTGATATTCCTCTCGCGCATGATGACCGAGACCTATGGCGGTGACGAACTTGTCGCGGGCCGGAAGGTCCATACCATCCCCAGTTTTGTCGATCACCGCGTTTTCCGTCCTCTCGATCGGGAGACGGCGCAGGGGCATTGGGGGATACCGCGCGGCAAAAAGGTCATCTGTTTTGTTTCGGTCTATCTCGAGGACGAGCGCAAGGGTCTCAAGGAACTGCTTCAGGCGGTTAGGCGATCGGGGAGGACCGACCTTCTTGTTCTGGCGATAGGCGAAGGCAAGTCGCCCTTGGTCTCCGGCGTCGACTGCCTTTCTCCGGGACGGACGGACGACCCCGCTATCTTGTCGCTCGCCTATTCGGCCGCCGATCTGTTCGTGCTACCTTCCTTTCAGGAGGGTTTTGCGAAGACGCCGCTGGAGGCGATGGCCTGCGGCGTGCCGGTGGTCGCCTTCCCGTGTAGCGGGACCGAGGAATTGATAAACGAAAAGAATGGTGTCCGCACGGCAGATTTTACCGTCGAATCGCTCAAAGATGGGATTGAAAAGGCGCTCGATATCAGGTATGATGGCAAATGGATACGGAACGATGTCATCGAGCGTTTTGGGATCGACAAGATCGTTGCACAATATGTGGATGTTTACCGACAGGTGCTGACATGAAGGTTTCGATCGTCATCGGAAGTTACGACCGCAAGCGATTCTTGAAGTTGGCGATAGAAAGCGTCCGCGAGGAGTGCCGCAATATCGAGCATGAGATCATCGTGGTCGACGGCGGCTCGACCGACGGCTCGCTGAAGTGGCTCTGCGCGCAGAAGGACATCATCACCATCCTGCAGCACAACCGCGGGGAGCGGCAGGGGCGTCCGGTGCGGCGGCGCTCGTGGGGTTACTTCATGAACCTCGGCTTCAAGTGCGCGCAGGGAAAGTACATCTGCATGCTGAGCGACGACTGTCTGGTGGTCCCCGGCGCCATACGGAACGGTATCGAACTCTTCGAGCGATCGCTCGCGGAGGGACGGAAGGTCGGCGCCGTTGCCTTCTACTGGCGCGATTGGCCCGAGCAGAGGAACTACCGGGTCGGCAGGACGCTGGGATATAAACTGTTCCTCAATCACGGGCTGTTCCTGAACGAGGCGGTGCGCGCCGTGGGGTACTGTGACGAGGAGACCCTTTCGTTCTATCATGCCGACGGCGATCTAAGCCTGAAGCTGTGGCGCGTCGGCCGCGAGGTCATCGCAGGAGAGGACTCCTATGTGGAGCATTACTCTCACGCGAACATGCGCGTGAGGGCCTCGAATCTCGCGTCGCAGAATGAGGACTGGGAACGGTACCTCAGGAAGTGGACCGGTATCTTCTACGATCCGGCCAAGAGGGACATCGGTGATTGGATCGAGAAGGAGACGGGACCCGGAAGCGGTATAGAGAAAAGATTCGGAAGGATTGGGTCGTGGTGGTGGTGAGGAAGGCATGAAACTGCATCTGGGTTGTGGCGAGACATATCTGGACGGGTATGTCAACATAGACTTCCCTTTGGAGGCCCATTCGGTCCAGAGGACGACGAAAGCCGACCTGTGCGTCGACCTGCTCTCGTTGCGTTATCCCGCCAACAGCATCGAGGAGGTGCGGTTGCGCCATGTCTTTGAGCATTTCACCCGCCCCGTTGCGTGCGCTCTTCTGACGGGTTGGCATCGGTGGCTCGTCCCGGAGGGCGTGTTGCGTTTGGAGGTTCCCGATCTGGAGAAGACCGCGAAGAAAATAAACTCCCGCTTCGTGCCGATGGCGCGAAAACTGGTTGGGATCCGCCACCTCTTTGGCTCACACGAGGCGGGTTGGGCTGCCCACTACGAGGGGTATACCTCCGCGACGCTCAGCCACCTTCTGAAGCATTTCGGGTTTGCCGTCCGATCGGTGACCTACAATGATTGGCAGGGAACCTACAATATCGAAATTATCGCTTCCAAAAGGATCGATGTGGTCGGCATCAATCCCGGCGAACGAGCACGGAATTATTTGCGGCAGTACCTTCTCGATGAGAGCGAGGTGGCGTTGCTTGAGGTCTGGATGGTTGCTTGGTGCCGCCAATACGAACGGATGACGGTGGGAGAGGAGAAGTAATGGTTCATCTCTGGCGAGACAAGCTAAGGCGTTTTTTCGGCAGAGTCCCCGGTACACCGGCGTCGGCGGCGGAGGAGAGAAAAACTGGTGATGGTCTTGACGACTGCAACCCCCGTACCAATGGTGAATATTTCCTCCTCGAAGAGATGGCTCGCGATTGGTCGCTGGTCTTGGATGTCGGCGCCAATCAAGGCGACTATGCGGCGGAGGTGCAGAAGGTCAACCCCGCCTGCCGCGTGGTCTGTTTCGAGCCGAACCGCGACCTGCTGCCGGCACTGCAGGGAAGGAGGATAGCCGAGATCCATACGACGGCCGTGGGCGACACCGGTGACAATATTACGATCCATATCAACACGGCCGACCCGTCTCAGAGCTCTCTTTTCAGACGGAGCAGCGATACTGTCGAAAGAAGGGTCCCTTGCGTTATGCTTGACGATTTCTGCGTCTCTCGCGGCGTTGAGCGCATCGATATGGTGAAGATAGACACCGAAGGGAACGAGACGGCGGTGCTGCGCGGCATGCGTCACCTCATCGAGAGGTCCGTCGCGGATATGATCCAGTTCGAGTATGGTGGTACCTACCGTGATGCGGGAACCTCGCTGAAGGAAGCCTTCGATCTGCTTTCGGAACAGTATATCGTCTGTCGCCTGTGCCCGCAGGGATTGGTCCCCTGTGCGTACGGAGCGGTCCAAGAGCACTACCGCTACTCCAACTGGGTGGCCGTTTCGAGGAGGCTCCATGGTCGATAGGGTCTCGGTCATCATTCCCACATGGAACCGGGGATACTGTATAGAGCGGACCATCCAAAGCGTTCTCTCGCAAACTCATGGAGAACTGGAGGTGCTCGTCTGTGACGATGGTTCGACCGACGATACGGCCGATATCGTGCGACGGATCGCAGATCCCCGCGTGAAATGGTTGCCCGGCCCTCGCGCTGGAAGGCCTGCCATTCCGCGGAATCGGGGTATTCGAGCGGCGTCCGGTGAATGGATCGCGTTTCTTGATAGCGATGATATTTGGTTGCCTAATAAATTGATGATGCAGATGTCCTTGCTTGATCGCACGAAAACAAAGGCGTGTTCAGCAAATGCCTTGCGTTTGTTGCCGAATGGTCACATACCAGGAGCTTATCTGTCGCGAGAAAAAGAGATTCTTACATTCAAGGAGCTTGTCGAAACGAATTGGGTAATTTGCAGTTCCGCCTTGATACACCATTCTCTTTTCGACCGGACAGGATTCTTTCCGGAGTGCCCGGCAATGAAAGCGCTCGAGGATTATGCCTTTTGGTTGCGCGTAGCTTCGTGTACGGATATTTCTTACTGCTCGGCTCCCCTGTTGTATTATCTCGATGCTCCAGCACAATCGATCCGTCGGGAGACATCGACCGATACCGATATGCAGCGTCGATTGATCTTCGCTGATTTTCAGGCGTGGGCCGATAAGGGGCTCCGGCAGAACGACACCGAGACCAAGATGCGGATGTTGACGGCAACATGGTTCGTTCTCCCGGGAGTGCGAAATGCTCGAAAGAAGAAGACCATCAGGGATATGTTCGGAATGTTCAGGAGGACAAGATGACCCCCTACGCGAGAAAACGAGTGTTGGTGACCGGCGGTGCCGGATTCATCGGATCGGCTCTTTGCGAGAGACTCCTGGGGGCGGGAAATGATGTGATCTGCCTAGACAATTTTTTTACCGGTAGAAAGAATAACATAGTCCACCTTTTGCCCGATCCCTTCTTCGAGGTGGTCCGGCACGATATTACCACTCCCATCTTCCTCGAGGTCGACGAGATATACAACCTCGCCTGCCCGGCGAGCCCGGTACACTACCAGTACGACCCGGTTGCGACGGTTCGGACCTCGGTCATGGGCTCCATCAACATGCTCGAGATGGCGAAACGGGGAAGGATAAGGACGCTGCAGGCTTCGACCTCGGAGGTGTACGGCGACCCGGAGGTCCACCCGCAGACCGAGGACTATCGCGGAAATGTGAATCCGATAGGACCCCGTTCCTGCTATGACGAGGGGAAGCGGTGTGCCGAGACGCTCTTCTTCGATTACTACCGGCAGTACCACATCCCCATCAAGGTAGCCCGTATATTCAATACCTACGGTCCCCGCATGAGCGAGAATGATGGCCGCGTGGTGAGCAACTTCATCGTGCAGGCGCTCAAGAACGAGGATATCACCATCTACGGCGACGGCCGGCAGACGAGGAGTTTCTGTTATGTGGACGACATGGTCTCCGGCCTGATACGGCTGATGGAGAGCGACGGCGATTTCACCGGGCCGGTCAATCTGGGGAACCCCGGCGAGATCGCGATGATCGACCTCGCGCAACGGATCATAGCGCTCACCGGCTCAACCAGCGGGGTATGCTTCAAGCCGCTGCCGCAGGACGATCCGGTGCGCCGGAGGCCCTCCATCACATTGGCCGAGGATCGTCTCGGGTGGCAGCCGACCGTCCCGTTGGAGGAGGGGCTGAAGCGCACGATAGACTACTTTAGGGGTGTGCTTGGATGAGAGAGGGGATGCCCGCCGTCAGCGTCCTGATGCCGGTGTACAACGGCGAGCGCTACCTCGCGGCGGCGGTGGAGAGCATCCTCGCGCAGACCTTCGGCGATATCGAGTTCCTTATCGTGGACGACGGTTCTGCCGATGCGACACCGGCGATACTGGCCGGCTACGCGGCGCGCGATGCCCGGGTGCGGGTGCTCCGCAATCCTTCGAACAGGGGACTGGTCGCCTCCCTGAACCACGGTCTTGAAGAGGCTCGTGCCCCGCTGGTAGCGCGCATGGACGCCGACGACATCGCCCGCCCCGAACGGCTGGCGCGGCAGGTCGCCTTCCTGAGCGGTAATCCCGATCACGGCCTCGTGGGGACATGGGCCGAGATATGGGTGGAGGACAAGAGATCACCCCGCGCACACCGACACCCTGCATCGAACGCCCTGCTGCGGACGCTGCTGCTGTTTAACAATCCCTTCGTCCACAGCTCGGTCATGTTCCGTGCCGATGTGGCGCGCGAACTGGGGGGGTACGCCGTCGGGAGGACCGGAAGTTTTACCGAGGACTACGAGTTCTGGAGTCGCATCGCGCGGGTCCGGAAGGTCGCGAACATACCCCTCTTTCTGCAGGTCTACCGCGAGCAGGTCGGCAGCGTGACCGACCGCCGGGAGAACCGTTATGCGGATTCGATCGTCGAGATAAGCGTCGCGAACATCGAGGCGCTGCTCGGGGAGGGGTACGGACATCTCATCCGTGATATCGTCCGGATGTACCACAAGCAGTTCGGTCCCTATGATACGGGTGCGGTGGAGACGATCCGTTTTGCGATCACGCTGCTGAGCAAAGCGTGGTGCGCCTATGGTCTCGACCCGCGGGGACTCTGTTTGTACGGGAAAATGTTCGTCGGGATACTGAAGAACTACCACCAGAACCGCCGGTTCGTCAGAGATCATGCGCATACTCCACACGGTTGAGTCTTACCTGCCTGCACGGCACGGTATGCAGGAAGTCGTTTCGCAGACATCGGAACGGCTCGTCCGCATGGGGCATGAGGTGACTGTCGCAACCTCTACGAATCCCGAACGCGTTGAGAATATTATCAACGGCGTTAGGGTAGAAGGTTTCGCCATTTCGGGCAACATGGTGAACGGGTATGGCGGCGACCTGGCAGAAAGGGAACGCTATCAACATCTTCTCCGTGAAGGTGACTTTGATATAGTCACGAATTTTGCGGCGCAACAGTGGGCGACCGATCTCGCCTTGCCGATACTCGACGAGATAAAGGCGCGTAAGGTGCTTGTGCCGACAGGCTTTTCGGGTCTCTTCCTCGGAAGTTATCGCGACTATTTCGAAAAGATGTCCGGCTGGATGCGGCTGTACGACATGAATGTTCTTCTGTCGGACACCTACCGTGATGCCCGCTTTGCTGCAGAGCACGGCATCGAGAACCGAGTGCTGATACCCAACGGTGCCTCCGAGGAGGAGTTTGAGGCTGAGGCTGCCTTCTCCCTGCGGGAACGGCTGAGGATACCCGCCGACGCGTTCCTGGTGCTCCTGGTCGGTTCGCATACCGGCATGAAAGGGCACCGTGAAGCGATCAGGATATTCGACGACGCACGGATCTCGAACGCTGTCCTGCTGATCGTGGGGAACTACTGCGACACCGTCGCTCCCGCCTTCTCGATCCGGACATGGGCGCGCGGCGTCGTGCGGCGCCTTCTCCGGAGAGCGCAGGACGAGTGCCCGCGGTTCTGCCGCGCCGCCGAGGGGAATTTCAACGGAAAGGAGCGCTGGCGCTCCGCCGGGAAGCGACTGTTATTCGCCGATTTGGAGCGGTGCGCGACGGTGATGGCCTACCGAGAGGCCGACCTGTTCTTGTTCCCTTCGCGCGTCGAGTGTTCTCCGATAGTCCTGTTCGAGGCGGCGGCATCGAGGACGCCGTTCCTTGCCACCGATGTGGGCAACGCCGCCGAGATCGCGGCGTGGACCGGCGGCGGAGCGATACTGCCGACATCCCACGACCGGAAGGGCTACGCGCAGGCCGACATCGGAGGTTCTGCCGCGATGATCGAGGAGTTATGGCGCGATACCGACCGGAGAAGAAGGATGGCTGATGCGGGGCACACCGCGTGGCGCGAACGATTCACTTGGGAATCTGTAGCAATAAAATATTTGCAATTATATCATACGCTTCTTATGAGCAAGACATGACGAACTTTTTGCGTGCAGTTAATAGTTGGGATCAGGCGTTCGCAAAAGCGGCGAAAAGCCATTCCGCACAGAATTTGCAGATATCTCGCGATTTTCTTTCTGAAATTCGCGTACCATTGTGGGGTGTTGGTAGACACGCTCCTTTCCGGCGGACGATCGCACATTCCAGATCGATCTTTGAATTTGGTTGCGGGACAGGAGATCTCTCTAAGATGTTGAGAAGATACACTAATGCGGAATATTTGGGAGTCGATATATCTCAAAATGCTATTGATTATGCCAATGCAAGGTATTCTAACAAGAGAACTCTGTTCATGATGAGAAATATTCTAGAAACGCCATTGTCTCCTGATATGAGATATGATCTCGCAATTGCTTCCAATGTGCTTGAGCATTTTCTTGATCCATGGCATGTTTGCAATGTCCTATTGTCATTTTCAAAACAATTGATAGTATTGGTTCCTTACCGGCAATCGGTCACTGATGGGTATGAAGTTGAGGGTGGTTTGGGGCATGTCTTCTGTTTCGACGAAATAGGGTTTCAACTCCATTATTACTTGTTGGATTGGTTTGTTTTTAGAACTGCGGGATGGACATATTCTTCGCGAGGGGAAATTCCGCAACAGATGGCTGTTTTAATAACAAAAAAAGACAGTGCGGGCGAGGAAGATGCAAAATTTTCAAGTAACTGACATCCGCTGGGCCTCTGAAGGAGAGCTGTCTTTGCCTCTTTGGCAAGATTGGAATAAGAAGAATAAACTATCACAGAAGTCTTGGCAGGAGGTATGGGCAGCCCCATATTTTTCTTCGAAAGTCCCTCCATCTGCCGGCAATATGTCATTTTCTCCAACTTCAGGTGATCGGGGGGATGAGGGCGGCTCTGATTACCTGACACTGCTTTCCAGGAGAAGGATGATCGCCGATCTAGTAGAAGACCTTAAGAAAATGATGCGAATCGCTCGGCATCGAGTCGTGGTCGTCGTGCCTGTGAGTGATCAGTCGGGCTTGCCCGTGATCGAGTTGCAGGTATTGGAGGATTTCTTGGGGTGCCGTATCCCATTGTTGCCTTTTAATGCTCTTCGTGCCGATTCATCAGTCGTCAGGAAATATAAACATGTGAGTGATGCGAAGAATAGGCATACAAGACTTTTGGCTATAACGCTGGATGCCGTTGATGTGCCTCGTTCCGTGGCGGTGCTGATCCCGCATTGGGAAAGTTATCGTTTTCTGAAGCCGTGCCTTATCCATATCATCAAGAATCGCGATCCGCTGTTGAAAGAAAAGATTTATGTGCTTGATGACGAAAGTCAGGATGGAAGCTTCGATCTGGCTCGTAAGGAATTCGCGCGATTTCCTTTTATAGAGTTTTATCAGATACGGCGCCACAACAAAAAGAACGCCGCAGATATAGGCTTACTTCTCGACGAAGGCTTGAAGCTGGTCTCGGAACAATTTTCAGTAATGCTTGATGCTGACACTTTACCTTTGTCTATAGACTGGATTGCTTTTCCGATATGGCTTTTAGAAAAATATCGCAGTGTTTCTGTCGGACTCGATACGGGGCTCTCAAATAGTTATTATCAAGACGCTTGGGGCTCCCCCTTATGGCAACCCGAATCGGGCTACATGCCGGGTTTTGCGTTGTACGACAACGAATGGTTCTCTTGTACCAACAATCTGTATCGTGTCATGCGGACGGCAGATGCGCGCGTTGTTTCGGAAGGCATAGGATTTACCCGCGCCAATAGCGAGTCGAGAACTGTTGGACATTATTTCAGAGACTTAATTGCTTTGTTTGAAAGACATGGATTTTCCTTTAAGAACATTTACCGGGCTTTATTTCAAAAGAAATGCCCCATTCTACAGAATTTAGCCGAGGATCGTTATCCCTACCTGCGTAAGGGGTGCGATAACGGAGTGGCTGCCAATCATTTTATGGATATCAATAGACTCGGTCCTAAAATAAACATACCAATTACTAGCTTTATTGGTCTTACACCGCATGATGGTGTTTTTGGGCAAAATATTGGAGGACTGCTCTTCCATTTTGCATTAAGTACCCGGGCTCTTTCTCGAGAACGCAGAGAAGTCTTTGATGTGGGGGTCCTCTACGAAAAGTGGGTCGAAATTCTTTCCTCCGACGATGCGTCTTTCGCTGCGATTCTTGAAGAAATGATAGCCGCAAGCGCCTCGTTCAAGCCGGGTGGCTACGATGGCACGATCCCGGCCGATTGGTACCGGTCGCAGTATGAGAGGGTGCGGCAACTTCAGGAACGATACCGGACGGAGAGGTCGGCGCGATGATCACGGTGCGTCTCTGCGGCGGTCTGGGCAACCAGATGTTCCAGTATGCGGCTGGGCGTGCGCTTTCCCTGCGACTGGAGCAGCCCCTCTTCCTTGATCTGAACTGGTTCTCGGAACTGTCGGAGGACACACCCCGCCCCTTCGAGCTGTCCCGTTATCAAATAATAGCTGCGTGGGGACGGCCGGGCCTGTGGGAGCGGCTACGGTGCCGCATCACCGGAAGCACGCATATCTTCGCCGAGCGCGATCTCCAGTTCGATCAATCCTTCCACTCGCTGACCGACCCGGTTTCGCTACGGGGCTATTTCCAGTCGGAGAGATACTTCTCGGACATCAGGGAGACATTGCTGGCGGAGTTCGTTCCGCGCGAACCGTTATCGGAGGAATACGCTCTTTTAGAAAAAGAAATGTCCTCCCGCGCCTCGCTGGCGCTCCATGTTCGCCGTGGCGACTATGCGCACAACCCGACAACGCGTGCCTTTCACGGACTGCTCGGTGGCGCATATTATGAAAAGGCAGTGGATTTCGTCGCCACAAAGGTGTCGGTCGAAGACATATATATCTTCTCGGACGACATGCCATGGGTTCAGGAAAACCTCCGTTTCGATCGCCCGGTGCGTAATGTGTCCACCGGCTCGGCGGTCCATGACATGCATCTCATGAGTTCCTGCAAACACCAGATCATCGCCAATAGTTCCTTTTCGTGGTGGGGGGCGTGGCTGAACCGAAACCCCCAAAAGATAGTAATTGCGCCGAAGCGATGGTTTGCTAACGAAAAAGTGGAACAACAGACCGGTGATTTGATACCGGAAGGATGGGTGCGGATATGAGCGATCCGCTTGTATCGGTCATTCTCCCTGCCTATAATGCCGAAAGACATATCGGGGGGGCGATCCGTAGCATCCTGACGCAGTCGTTCAGCGACTTTGAACTGATGGTCATAGATGATGGCTCGAGTGACGATACGGCAGAAGAGATAGGGCAAGTTGACGATCCGCGGATCCGCCTGCTCCGGAATGACCGTAATCAAGGTCTTATCTTTTCACTCAACTGCGGCATCGACGAGGCGCATGGTCGTTACCTCGCCCGGATGGATGCCGACGATATCTCGGTGCCGCGACGGTTGGAAGAACAGGTCTCGTTCATGGAAGCGCATCCCGAGGTCGGTCTGTGCGGTTCGTGGGCGCAAAAGTTCATCCCGTTCGGCCCCCGGTGGACACAGAAGGCGCCCCGGAATTCAGGCGCGCTGAAGGCGGAACTGCTCTTCGCGACCCCCTTCGTGCATCCCTCGGTGATGATGCGCCGGTCGGTGTTGGCGGAACATGGCCTGCGTTACCGTCAAGGGTATGAAACGGTCGAGGATTATCGCCTGTGGTGCGAGATGGCGTTCGTGACGGAACTGGCGGTCCTCCCCGAAGTGTTGCTCCGTTACCGTGTCGGTCTGGGGAGCGTTACCGGAAGGGTGCTGTCGGACCGTGGCCGCTCGATGCGCCGGCGCGAGGTCCTCAAACATATATGGACGGAGTTCATCGAAAAAACGATGGGGTTCATGCCCGATGAGGCGCAACTTGAGGCGCATGCCCTTTTTTACGATGCCCGGTCCACGACGATCTCGCCGGATGACCGTCGGCAAGCCCTCCGGTGGTTGGCTCAGGTACGGGAGAATGGCCCGGACAGGGGTTTCTTTGACGAGGCGGATCTCGCGATGGCCTGTGACCGCGCGGCCCGTTCGCTGGACGACCGTTCGCCGGCCGTTTTCTTGCGTCGCATGTTGACAGTCTTTTTCAGCCGGTAGACGCATGTTCGATAAACCGACGCTCGTCATCTCGCACTCATTCCCGTTATCGCCGGATGATTATCGCGGACGCTTTATCGCCGACATGCTGCCGCAGGGGGGTGCGGTGCCGGTGGTCGTCCTGACGCCCGACCCCGAAGGGCCCGGTGTTGATGTGATCGGATCGGTGACGATACACCGGTTCCGCTGGGAACACGGTCATTTGGCAGGCCGGCGGATATACGACCCGGGCGACCTCTTTGTTTTCATCAAGATGTTGCTCATTTTTGTCGTCGAGGCGACAAAAATTGTCAGGGCGTATAACATTTCTCATGTCTTCGCCTGTTGGGCGATACCGGGCGGGCTCGCCGCTTTGCTCGTCAGAATGGTGACCGGTGTTCCCTATTCTGTTTGGGCGTTGGGGACTGACATAAATAAATTCAAGAAGATACCGCTTCTTTTGCGCATGGTCTTCCGTTTTGCTGAGTGCGTATACGCGAACAGCGAATACCTGCGGGGGCAGATGGGGGATGTGACCGGAAGAGCGATAGAGATACTGCCCACCCGCAGTCATCTGCCGGAGCCGGTCGCCCCGCATAAGCCGCTTGCTATCCCGGAACATGCTTTTGTCGTCGCTTTCGTCGGGAGACTTGAGAAAGTGAAAGGTATAGACCGCTTTCTGCATATAGCCCGGCGGGTGCGAAAGGTCCGCCCGGACAGCGTATTTGTCGTGTTCGGAGAGGGGTCGCTGGGAGACATGGTCGGTGATGCCGCCCGGGAGGGGTTCGTGCTCTGGGCGGGACGGGTGAGCCCGGGGGAACTTGCCTATTATGCCCGTCGGATCGATGTGCTGTGCATCACCTCGCGGGAAGAAAGCATGCCGGTGGTGGTCTGGGAGTTCAAGGGGGTCTGTCCGATATTATCCTTCGCTGTCGGCGATATCGCCACTCATCTGCCACCCGATGCGATACTGAAAGACGAGGACGAGTTCGTCCTGTTGTTGTCGGAAATGGGTGGCAGGGTTCAGTAGGTCCGGTCCCGTTCCCAATCAAGCGCGGTGCGACAGATAAGTTCCAGCGAGTCGTAGGACGGCGTCCAATTCCATGCCAGCCGTACTTTCGTGTTATCGGCGATGAGTTTTGCCGGGTCGCCGGCGCGGCGGGGTGCCTCGATCACCCGGAGATTGGCGCCGCTGACCCTTTTCATGGTCCCCAGCACCTCCCGAACGCTGTATCCGTGGCCGTAGCCGCAGTTGAATATGTCGGTATCGCCACCCGACGCGAGGTGGTCGAGCGCTTTGAGGTGGAGGTGTGCGAGGTCGGTCACATGGATGTAATCGCGAATGCCGGTGCCGTCGGGGGTCGGGAAGTCGGTGCCGAATATGTTGACCTGCGATCGTTTGCCGAGAGCCGCCTGTGCCGCCACCTTGATGAGGTGGGTGGCAGCGGGAAAACTCTGGCCGATCTTGCCGTCGGGGTCGGCGCCGGCCACATTGAAGTAACGCAGGATGACCGCCCGGAAACGGTCGGGGTGGGCTCGGGCGGTATCGAGGAGTATCCGCTCGCTCATCAGTTTGCTCATGCCGTAGGGATTGATGGGAGAGAGAGGGCTCGTTTCCGAGACCACACCGTCGTCTGGTTCGCCGTAGACCGCCGCGGTCGAAGAAAAGATGAACTTGCCGACCCGATGCTTCACACAGAGCCGTATCAGATTCATGGTGTTGAGAGTGTTGTTCGTGTAGTATTTCAGAGGGTCGGCGACAGATTCGGGCACAACGATGTGGGCGGCGAAATGGATGACGGCATCGAAGCGACCGTGCATCAAAAGATCTTCGACCGCCTTTGTTTCGGCAAGGTCCGTTACCACGAGGTCGCCATAGAGGACCGCCGGGCGGTGGCCGGTGGAGAGATTGTCAAGGACGGTGATGGCGTGATGGCCTTTTTCCCCCAACAATTTAATAAGATGGCTGCCGATGTATCCGGCGCCGCCGGTCACGAGTATGTGCATGAAAACCACCTCGAACATGATGACAAACATCCCAATATATGCCAAAAAGATGTTTAAGACAACAAGAAATATCAGATTTTTTGATGACTTCGGTCTTTTTTTTGCTACCATCCGCGTGGATGGTTGTTTTTTTAGGGAGGAGAATCATGCGCATGGCACGGGGTGCTACGCTGATAGAGATGATGATCGTCTTGGTCATCCTTGGTATCCTTTCCTCGACGGCGATGCCGATGTATGCCGATTACGCCTCTCGTTCCCGCACTTCAGAGGTTCCTCTTTCTCTGAAAAAGATCATCGAGGCGCAGATCACTTTTAAGGAGACCAACGAGACGGCGACCTTTGCCAGTAGTATCGCCTCTCTGGGGTGGAGTACCAGCGGAGATGACCCCGCCACCCCCGATCTCGCGGAGGGTTCCTTCTATATCTTTTTCGCCGATGCGATGGAGACTTGTAATATGGGGGCGATGCCCCTAGAAGGGTTGGCCCTTGCGGTCGTCCGAGCTGGAGTTTCAGTTCCCAGCGCATGGGAAGGTGTCTGTATGGACGAGAAAATGTCTATCTACTTGTTGCCTTAGTCCTTTCGCGCGCAAACCTTCAGACACAAAAGGCATTCTTTTTTCAGCAGTTCGGGTGACAGTTGCGTTGCCTTGTTGCAGGGGAGGGTCGCGAGGCAGTCGCTACACTGCGCCGCCTTGGTTTTATCGCACAAATCAGTTCCTTGTTCAACAAGTTGAGCGGCAAAGAATTCTCTGACCTGTTCTTTACAGAGGGTCATGAAACTTTCTTTGCGGTTGCGACATTCGACCGTTTTCTTGCAGTAACCGTGTGAAACGATACCGGCCGCCTCTCTCACGAATGGCGGTATCTCGACGATGGCGTTCTTGATCTTTGTCTTGTAGTAGAAGTAAGAGAACGAGCCGAAACCCATGACCAGAAGCGCCAGTAAAGCCAGCAGGAGTAATTGCGGCCGCGGCACCTTGCGGTGCGCTTCCTTCTTTTTTCTTTTTTTCTCTTCCTTTTCGGTCTCGCCGCGCCGTTTCTCCTCTTCGAGTTTCTCGGTGAGGTAGGCCTTCAGTTCGGCGGTCTCGGCGAAGGATATCGCTCCGTTGCCGTTCTTGTCGACCATCTTCAGGGATGCGTTGCGGGCGAGGAGAAGATCGATGATGTCGCGATGTCCGAACCGGGCCGCGATCATGAGGGCGGTGCGCCCTTCGTCATTCTGCGTGTTTATCTTATCCGCCTTGGGGATCATCTCGCGCATGAGGTCGAGGTAGCCCTTGGCCGCCGCCTGCATGATGGGCGTGTAGTGCGTTATCGAGTGGACATTGACATCGGCGCCCTTCTGGAGGAGGTAGGCGGCCACCGCGGGATGCGCGTTGCTGATGGCCAGCATGAGAGGAGTGCGCCGGTCCTTTGCCTTTGCCTCCAGCGCGGCGCCGTGATCGATGAGGAGCCGGACGATCTCGATCGCGCCTATCTCGGCCGCGCACAACAGCGGGGTCTTGTCTTCTTCATTGATGAGGGAGAGATTGACCTTCTTGTTCAGGAATTCAACGACCGTCTCTTTGTCCTGACGGCGGATCGCCTCGAAGATATCCTGAGGAGGTGCGGAAGGATCTGCGGCGGGGGACGCCGGGGCGTCCGATGGCGATCCGGTCTCTTCCAACGAGGAGGGAAGATCATCTTCCGGCGGGAGAGGGGCATCCGCCGCCGTTCCCCCGGTTTCGGACGGCGCCGAAGGTTCCGTGGGTTCGACCGTTCCCGACAGGTCCGTCGGTGTTTGCTCTTCTTCCGGCCCGGGCATCTTCTTTTCTTTTTCCTCTGTCATGTCTAGCCCCCGAAAAGTTGAATGCTGGGGTGCATTATAGCAACAGTTATGCCCGAAATCTAGAAAATCGTTGCCTATTTTTCGGTGCGGGTCAGGGTAGCAGGGGAAGCTCCGGTCGGTGGTCGTGCAGTTCCGATATCTTCCTCCGGCCTTCAGGGGAGAGGGAGAATATCATCTTGCGCCGGTCGTCGGCGCCGAAGGTCCTTTTTATGAGCCCCTTCTGCTCCAGTGAACCGAGAACGCGGGACATGCGGGAAAAGGAGATGCCGATCTCCTGCGCGAGTTCGCGGCTGTTCTTTTCATTCTGTTCCAGCGCGCAGAGGGCAAGCGCCTCGTTGAGCGAAAGACGGAACCGTTTCTTGAGCGTCGTTTCGAAGACATAGATGGCCCGGAATATCTCCTTGAGCCTGCATAGTTCCCGCATGATCCCTCCGCCGCGTTGAACATATCGACACCCTACCGCCGCACGGTAACGACCCGCGGGAAGGTTGTCAAGAGATTTCCGCCCGATCTGTTTGAAAAAAAAATGATTTATGCTACAGTGCCCCCGGATCGTTCGAACAGGGTGGTGTTTATTTCATGGGTCGTTCCGTCGCGTGGGGTCTTATTCTTGGTGCGACGCTCGCGGGCTCTCTCCCTCTTGCGGGTGAGAACGACGGGGCCGTCGAGGTCAAAGACACCGTGCCGCCGGTCACGACGCTTACCGAAAAGCCGGACTCCCCGACGCTCGAGCGCTCGGCGTTCTTCAAATTCGAGGCATCCGAACCGGTGCTTCGGTATGAATGCCGGCTTGACGATGAACTGTGGCATCGCTGTACCGGAGAGGAGCGTTACGAGTCGCTTTCCGAAGGGAGGCATACCTTCACGGTGCGTGCCGTGGACCGGGCGGGAAATGTCGAAGCGGCGCCGATCGTTTTCGAGTGGGAGATACCGTACCAGTTCGTTCATGTCTCGACAGGATACCAGCATACCTGCGCGGTGAATGCCGGCGGAAAGCCTTCTTGTTGGGGGAACAACAACGCCCAGCAACTCGGTGTCTCCGATCGACAGGAGAGTTTCTTTGCGGTCGAGCCCCGTAACCTCGTGGCATGGTGGCGCAAGGTAAGCGCCGGTCGTTTTCATACCTGCGGCATCGGCGGCAAGGACCGGACCGACCAGCGGTTGTACTGCTGGGGTAGCAACGGGAGCGGTCAGTTGGGGACCGGTGACGAGCGCTCCGGTTTCGTGCCGATGGAGGTGGCTGGCGCGTATAACGACTGGGAGCAGATGACCGCCGGTATCTCCAATACCTGCGCCGTCCGGACCGACGGCGGGAAGAGAACGCTCTACTGCTGGGGAGAGAACGGCGCCGGACAGTCGGGTGACCCTTCCTACCAGCGGGTCCTCTCTCCGCGACCGGTGGCGGGTGACCTGCGGGGATGGCGCTATGTGTCGGGCGGATTTTCCCATACCTGCGGACTCCGGGAGGATAGCGGCGGGACGCGGGTGTACTGCTGGGGCGCCAACGGCGACGGGCAACTCGGTGACGGATCGGCCGAAAAGAGACATGCCGAGCCGGTCGAGGTCAACGGCGGCCATGTCGATTGGGAATCGGTCTCTGCGGGCTATTACCACACCTGCGGCATCCGCAACGAGCAGGGCGTACGGAGAATATACTGCTGGGGGAGCGCCGGATCGGGACAACTCGGGACCGGCGATACCGCCAAGAGAACGACGCCGACCCCCATCGCCGGAGAGAACGATTCGTGGCTTTCGCTGACCGCCGGCGCCAACCACACCTGCGCCATCCGTCAGGAGGGAGAAAGCCGGGCGATCTATTGCTGGGGAGATAACCGTTACGGGCAATCCGGGCTGGACAGGGTGGATCGCGTGGCCGTTCCGCAAAAAGTGAAAAGCGACTACACCGATTGGCAGCAGATGTCGGCCGGAGAGACACACACCTGCGCCATCCGCGAACACAAAAAACGGGGGATCCTCTACTGCTGGGGGCGCAATCAGTTCGGACAACTGGGGGACGGGACCGACGAGACGCGGACGGTGCCCATCGAGATAACGGGGATGGAACAGAAGAAGGTCGCCCCGAGCGTCAAAAAGACGGATGTGTACCCATAAACGACAGGAGAACCCCATGAACAAAGCGATGCGCGCGCCGCTGGATGACCTGTTCCTTTTTCTCGACGGATCCCCGACCATGTTCCACGCGACCGTTTCGATCATCGGCCGTCTTGAAAAGGCGGGGTTCGAGCGGCTCGACGAAGGCGACGAGTGGTCGCTGAAGAGCGGCGCGGGCTACTTCGTCGTGCGCAACGATTCGGCGGTCATCGCGTTCCGCGTCGGCCGGAAAAGCCCGTGGGAAAGCGGCTTCATGATGGCCGGGGCACATACCGACAGCCCGCTCCTCAAGATAAAGCCGGAGTCCGAGAGCATGGGCAAGAATGTCGTCCGCGTCGCGACCGAGATCTACGGCGGTCCCATCGTGGCGACCTGGCTCGACCGCAACCTTGCCGTCGCCGGTCGCGTGATGGTGAAGGGTAAAAAAGGCTGGGAGGCGCGGGCCGTCGATACCGGACGGGCGGTCGCCATCGTCCCTAATCTGGCGATACACATGAATCGCGAGGTCAATAAGGGGTTCGAGTACAACCCGCAGAACCATTTGCAGGCGGTGCTGTGCGCCGACGCGAAGGGGGGCGACGGCTGGCAGGTGCTCAAGGCGCTCCTCGCCGAGACGCTCGGCGTGCCGGTGACGGCTGTCGGCGAGATGGACCTTTATCTCTACGATCCGCAGCCGGCGGTGCGGTTCGGGCGCGACGACGAACTCTATTCGTCGGGACGCATCGACAACCTCGCCTCGTGCCATGCGATACTCGCCGCGTTCCTCGATTCAAAGCCGGGTGACGCGACGGCGGTGGCGCTGTTCTACGACAACGAGGAGATCGGTTCGCGCACACCGATGGGGGCCGACAGCGGTTTCACCGCGACGGTGCTTGAGCGGATCGTGATGGCGCACGACGCCGGTCGCGAGGAGTTCCACCGGGCGCTCGCCAAGTCGTTCCTCGTCTCCTGCGACGCGGCCCACGCGATACATCCCAACTTTCCCGAAAAGCACGATCCGGCCTACGCGCCGCTCATGAACGGTGGCCCGGTGATCAAGGTGAGCGCCGGGTTCAAGTACGCGACCACCGCCGTCACGGCCGAGCGTTTCCGCGAACTCTGCCGTCGCGCCGGAGTGCCGTGCCAGAAGATAGCGAACCGCTCCGATGTCCCGTCGGGGAGCACCATCGGCCCGATGACGACCGCCGCACTTTCGGTGCCGGGCGTCGATGTCGGGGTGCCGATGTGGGCGATGCACAGCGTCCGCGAAACGGCGGGAACGCGTGATCATCTTTCGCTCATCGCCGCGCTGAAGGAATTGTATCGCTAGATTCAGTCCTTGTTCCGCACACAGATCGTGCGGATGCCGTTGCTGTTGACATCTTTCGCCATGTCGGGCCGGATGATGCCGTATTTGAATTCGGCTACCCACGCCTTCGCGATGTCCTTCGCGTTGGTGGTCGAACTCCAGAAATAGTCCTCGTCTATCGTGGGAAAGGTGGTGACATGCTCCGGCTGGGCGCCGTAGGTGATGAGACTCTCCAGTTCGTTGATGTCAGGGAGCCGCCAGTCGTTCTTCTGGGCATGGTCGAGCGTGGCGCAGTGGGCGAGCGCGTCGGCCCAGAGGCGTTCGTCGTAGTCGAAGGCCATCTGCCAGACGAGCCCCGTCAGGGCATCCTCGATGACGGTGTCGGCCCCGGCGGTCGTTTCGCCCCAGCGCGTGATCGGCCGCGCGGGAAGATAGTTCCACGGCGAACTGACGCAACGGACCTGATGGAGCGTCCCGGGGGCGTCGGAGTAGGACATGCCGTCGCCCGAGAAGTCGACATAGTAGTAGTTATAGCCGTGATTTGTGCCGGTCCAGAAGCTGTCGGCGGGGGTGGAGGGAAAATAGAAACCATCTATCAGCGCCTCGACCGACTGCGCGTCGAAGGCGAGCAGACTCAGCAGTTCCTGCCGCGTCGGGAGCCGCCAGTCGGTGCGGTCGCCGTAGTTGCTGCCGGCAAGCCCCGTGCAATAACTCTCGGCATCGTTCCACGAACGGGTGGTGCCGTCGGTCGCTTTCTGCCAGACCAGTTTGGTCTGGTTGTCGTCGATGAGCGTCGGGCCCGAGGTGGTCCGGTTCTGGAACTCGCGGCCGCCGCCCGCATAGTTGCCGTCCTGTCCGTAGAACTGACTTCCCTCCGACGGGCAGGTGACCGATCCGGTCAGATTGTAGCAAGCGTTCTGGATGGTATCGATGACGAACCAGCAGATCTCGCCCTCGTTGCAGGCGTTCTCGGGGAGAGTGTCGACATCGGGTATCACGGTATCGTCATCGGGTAGGGGAGTATCGTCGTTGGGAGCCGCCGTGTCATCGTCGGGGATCGCCGCGTCGTCAGACTGGTCTGACGGGTCCGATTGGTCGGCCTGATCGGTCTGGTCCGGCTGATCGGTCTGATCGTCAGATTGTTCGTTGTCCGCATCACCGCCGCCTGCGGTCACGCAGATATCCTCGACGCAGGTCAGCGGCGCAAGACAGGTGCCGTCGGTGAAGCAGGGCTGACCGGCAGAGCCGCGCTCCTGAAGGGAGAGCGCATCACAGGAAAAGATCAGCACGCCGACCGCGAGAAAAAGCAGGTGTCTCATGGCGCCTCCACGAAAGAACGGCACATTATAACAGATAACGCTCAGAAATACAACCGTACCGTGGTGTAGACGGTGTAGGGGTAGAGGCCGAACTCGGAGCGCGGGACGGGGTAGGTAAAGCCGAGGAGCGAGTCCCTGCGCGCCGTCGCCCCGGCGCCGACCGACGCGCCGACATCGAGGAAGAGATCGTCGGCCATGCTGTATTCGAGCCGCGGCGCGATGAGGAGCGATCCGTCGGTCAGGTTGACGAGCGTCTGGAACGATCCGTTCAACAGCGGCACGATCTCCCACGAGAAGCCGACCGCGAGATAATGGCCGCCGAGCAGGTAGATGCCGCTGTCGCGGTAGGCCGCCGTGCTCGCGGCGTTGGCGAGGTACTTCGAGGGGTATAGTTCTCCCGCCATCGAATAGTGGTATTCGCCGAACAGGACGAGATTCGCGTCGGCGAAGTTGTAGTCGGCGCCCGCCGAGATCCGCAGGTCGTCGTCGGTGTTTTTTCGCCCCTCGATGACGCCGTCGGCGGTGTAGGCCGCCTCAAGCCAGACCCCCGCGCCGCCGATGGCCCGTTCGATCGACAGCCCGGCGAGCAGGTTGTACTGATACTCGACGAGCATCAGCGTGAAGTCGGTCTCCCGGAGCGCGAACTTGGCCCGCAGGAAGGCGGCGCTTTTCGAGAACCGGCCGTCGGGGCCGAAGACATACCCGGCGTCGAGTTCGTTCATCTCGCCGATGGGGAATTTCACGCGGACCGCGTCGACACCGACCTTCTCCTCGCGGTTGATATCCTGGAAAGAGAGCGGTGCGAAGACATCGGTCGGGTTGAGGAACTTCGCCGCGCCGAACGATATCGCCTGCCGCCCGACAAAGATGTCCATGAAGGGGAGGGTGAACGAGACATTGATCCGGTCGATGGTGTGGGGGAAGAGTATCTGTCCGCCGGGGCCGGTGTAGAGCGTGTCCTTGAGGTCGGTGACGCGGTAGTCGTTCAGCGACGGCGTGAAGAAGGATGCGTACCCGTCGTTGCCCATCTGTGACACCGTCGGCGAGACCTGCCATGCCGCCTCGGCCGCGAACCAGTCGGCCGGTTTATAGAAGAGGCGCAGGCGGAGCGACTGCTGGACCGTCCCCTGCGGCTCGTAGGGGGTGACGCCGTCGGGCGTAACATTTTCCTGCATGCCGGTGATGCCCAGATACTGCTTTCCCCAACCCGAGAGGGTGAGCCCCTCGGCCAGTTCGACCGCCGACAGGGTGGCGGTGAAAAGGAGCGTCAGGGCGAAAAGCGTCCGCATCAGCCGCGCACCTCGTCGCTGAATATCCGGCCGTCGCGCAGGGTGATGAGCCGCCGCGCATGGTCCATGATCATCTGATCGTGGGTCGAGAACAGGAAGGTGACGCCGTGTTTCGCATTGAGTTCCTGCATCATGTCGAGCAGGGCGTCGGCCGTCTTGGAGTCGAGGTTGGCGGTCGGTTCGTCGGCAAGGATGATGTCGGGCCGCGAGACGATGGCGCGCGCCACCGCCACCCGCTGCTGCTGGCCGCCCGAGAGGTGTATCGGCAGGCGTGTCTGCATCCCGTCGAGTCCCACCTCGGTCAGTATCTTCGCCACCCGTTCGCGCCGTTCCTTTTTCGGCACTCCCTGTAGGAGCATCACATACTCGATGTTCTCCTCGACGGTGAGGACCGGGATGAGGTTGTAACTCTGGAAGATGAACCCGATATGGTCGCGCCGGAAGTCCGACAGGTCCGACGCGCTCATTGCCGTCATCGCCCGGCCGCCGAGTTCCACCGTGCCGCCATCGGGCTTGTCCAGACCGCTCACGATGTTGAGGAGCGTCGATTTGCCGCTCCCCGACGGGCCGGCGATCGCGCTGAATTCGCCCTTCGCGACGGTGAGCGAGACCTCCTTTAATGCCTCGACCGTCACCTCGCCGGTGCGGTATATCTTCGATACCTTCTCGATGCGAATGACCTGTTCCATCGTATGCTCCATCTGGTTAAAGTCCGCGTTTCATCGCTTTGGCGGGGGTCAGTTTCGCCGCGTAGATCGCCGGGTACAGCCCGACAAGGCAGGTAAAAATGAACAGCAGAAAAGGATAGACGGTGAACTGCTTCGCGGTGAGCACCGGATAGATCGGGTCGCGCAGGGTCACCACGAATTCGCTGCCGCTGTAATCGATGCCGTAATGCAGGAGCAGGCCGTTCACGACGATCGCGACGACGATCCCCATGACGATGGCGATGAGCGACAGCGCCCCTGCCTCCATCACCATCAGTTGCGCCGCCTGCCGCGGCCGGGTGCCGACGGCCCGCATGACGCCGAATTCGAACATCCGTTCGTAGAGCGACATGAAGAGGGTATTAATGATGCCGACCGCGACGATGCCGAAGAGGATGATGCCGACGAGGAAGAGACTGAAATCGGTCATCGAACGCATCATGGCGAGTTCCGACACCAGTTCGGTCCACGGGAGCGCCTCATTGCCGCCCGCCGACAGATCGCCCCAGAGCGGCAGACTTTTGTCCTCGCTTTTCAGTTTGTCGTGGAAGGAGAAGGCGATCTCGTGGAGGTTGTTACCCAGTTTCAGCATCTCCTGCGCCCGTTTGAGTGGGATGAATGCCATGCCGCCGTCCATCTGGCGCGACCCGAACTTGAATATGCCGCCGACGCGGAAGAGTTCCTGCGACAGTTCGCCGGTGTGGGCCTGCGCTACCGTCACGACGATCTTGTCCCCGACGCCCACCTCCAGCAGATCGGCCGTCTTTTCGCCCAACAATATCTTCGGTTCGTCGGCCGTAGCGAGGTATCCGCCCGACACGAGCAGGTCGTCTATCTTCGAGAGGTCGCGTTCGTAGGTCGGGTCGATGCCGTAGAGCATCACCGACTGGACATTGGCGGGGCTCGTGATCATCCCGAAGGCGGCGGTGCGCGGGGCCGTCTGCCGTATCAGCGGGTCTTTTTTCAGTTTTTCGAAGAGCGCCGGGCCGTTCACGATGGTTGCTTCGACCTCAAAGGTCTTGCGGAAGTTCTCGCGATGCACCTGCCCTTCGCCGAGGAACGACGCGGTGGCGGTCGCGATCATGTTGTCGATGGTCCCTATCGTGATGGCGTCGGTGGTGATCATCGCGGCAAGCCCGAGCCCGATCATGAGCCCGGCGAGTATCGTCCGTCGTTTATTGCGGAACAGGTTGCGCCACGCGAGTTTGACGAACAGCGTCATGGCGGCCTCCTACAGCGACCGTAGCGCGTCGATCGGACGGATCCGGGCGGCGCGGATGGCGGGAAGCAGCGACACCAACAGCGCGGTCAGCGCCACGATGAGGAGCGGTTTGTAGTAGGCGATGGCGGAGAACTCGCTGCGGAGCGTCGTGACGGTAAGCCCGGCGATGGTCACCGGTTCGGGATACGAGATGCCGACCGCGGCGAAATACCACAGCGCGAACGACGCAAGGAATGCCCCGATGAAGCAGGAAACGAGCGCCAACATCCCCGTTTCGAGGACGATGAGCGAAAATATCCGGCGGGGGCTTGTCCCGATGGCCGCCATCACGCCGTATTCGCGGGTCCGTTCGAGGACCGTCATGAGGACGGTATTGAGCACTCCCACCGCGACGATGAGCATAATGATGAACTGGCTGATGTTGTCGCCCTTGCGGTCGGCCTGCATGGTGCGGTAGAATTCCGGTTCGACCTCCATCCACGATTCGGCCGACAGGTCGCGGAACCCCGCCGCCGCGATGGTCGCGCCGAGCCGTTCGGTCATTTTCTCCGCTTTCTTGTGGTCGGCGAAGAGAAGCGCGATCTCGTGCACCTTCCCGCCGAGCATGAGATATTCCTGCGCATCGGCGAGGTGGAGATAGACATTGTTCTGTTCCGAGGTGTCCTTCGCGTCGCCGAGGATGCCGGCGACGGTGAAGAGGTCGTTGGCGATCGATCCGTCGGCCCCCTGCGATATGAGGACCAGTTCGCTTCCGACCCGCGCCCTGAGCACATCGGCGACCGTGCGGCCGATGAGCGCCTGTTTCGCGGCGGCCGCCGGGAGGAACGCCCCGTCGCGCACTTTATCGGCGATCCGGGTCGTTACCTTTTCGCGCTCCGGGTCGATGCCGATCAGTTTCACGCCGGTGGTCTTGGTATCGACAAAGGCGAGCGCCGAAGAGTGGATGCGCGGCGTCGCGGCCACGACGGCCGGGTCGGTGGCGAGCGTTGCATAGAGCGCCGGGGTGTCGGCGAAATTCTTGTAGAGCGACGGCCGGTCGAGATAGCCCGTGGCGTGTATCTGGGCGTGGCCGGTGTGGTCGCGGGTGACGAGGTCTATCATCATCCCCCACGCTCCCTGACTGAAGCCGGTGTTGATGGCGAAGAGCACATAGCCCACCAGCATCGTCAGGCCGGTCAGCAGGCTCCGCCGCCGCTGGCGCAGGAGATTGCGAAATGCCATTTTGAATAGTAACATCGGCTACCTCTGCTTCTGGAGGTTACGCAGACTGAAGGTGTCGGCGTCGAGTTTCACATCGAACTGGACATCCCCATATATAATAGTGGTCTTGTTGCCCGACTTGGTGAGCGACCGCAGTTCCATCACCGCCGGGATCTTTTTGCCGCCGAACATCTTGACATCGCTGAAGGTCATCAGCCGGACCTTCGTCCCTTTCTCGTCGTAGTATTCCTGCGCCACCGGCAGATAGTCGCCCTTGTTCGCGGTGATGACGATGCGCCCCCAGACACTCGCGGTCTTCTCCTTCGGGATGAGTTCGATGTAGTATTTGGTCGCGTCGGGCCCCGCGATGAGTTTGTAGGTGTAGTCGTCCAGCAGTGACGATTCCTTCACCAGATCGTCGTTGGTGAAGTCGCTCCCCATCCACGAACCCATCATCATCGACGGCGGTATCTTCATGACCTTGTTGATCTTCGGGAAGTAGTTCCACATCTCGGTGTCCATCCGCAGGGTGCCGATGCCGGCGTCCTTTTTCGGCTCCAGTATAGTGATGAAGGTCTTCTTCATCCCCTCGGTCCACGCCTTGAGTTTCATGGTGCGCTTCCAGTCGGGCGTCTCTATCTGCATCTCCATCTCGGAATAACTGGTTTTCGAACGGTAGAGTTCGTCGCTCTTCTTCACGATCTCCTCGACCGTCGGCTCGGCGGCGCAGAGGGCGACAGAGAAGAAGGGGAGACACAAAAACAGCACTTTTCTCATTTCTTGCTCCGTATGGTGTTCTGTTTCACATGGTCGGCCAGCAGTTTCGCCAGCCGTTCCCACATCGCGAGGAACCGTTTTTCGTCGCGATTGAACTGCATGAGATTCTCGGTCCCTTCAAGAAGAGTGAAGAGGGCGAGCACCGCATCGGCGAGCACCTCGCGCGGCACCTCTCCACCCGCCAGTGCCCCCAGCTTCGCGATGAGCGATTCCTGCATGATGCCGTTCTTCGCCATGATCTCGTCCACGAAGTCGTGATCTTCGACCATTTCGATCAGGAAGGGCATGAAGCGTTCGCGGATGCGGTAGGAGCCGCTGATCTGCGTGATCGCCTGCCGTCCGAATTTCAGGAAGAAGTCATCGATGCTCTCGAATTGCTGGTCGGCCATCGCGGAGAAGTAGTGCTCCATGAAGGTGCGGGCGACGGCGAGGAAGAGTTCGTGGGTGTCGGTGAAGTGGTGGTAGAGGCTCCCTTTGCCGATGCCCGCTTTCTCGCAGATGGCGCGGGTGGTGAAGCCGGGCTTGCCTTCCTCAATGAGGATGGCAGTGGCCGCTTCGATGATGCGGTGGCGCGTCTGACAGCCCTTCTCATGCCGTGCGTGACTGCATTTCTCGATGGGTTGCGTCATCGTCTCCTCCGTCTTGACCGGGCGCCCGGTCCACTACTTGTAGCAGAGAGAAAAACGGAAGTCAAGAGAAAATTTCATATATACTGTGTGGCGGAATAGCGAATTAGAAATATTCTTGGTGCATTGCTTGAAGAAGCTTAATGTCCAATTTGCATGGTATGTTGTCTGGCAACACCGAGTCTATACCACAATTTGGACATAGTGCCGTTTTGCCAGCGCCTCGAGGACAATCTGGTCTTTCATCAGTCCATTCTTTAATTTTACTTGGCGGGTACAATGTGAGGCAATAAAAGCAGCCGCAGATTTTGCTGTTTTTTATGTCTTTTTCATGCCAGCCGCAACTTTGATGAATTTTTTCAAGATCATAGTTCATGCATTTTGCCCCCTTGCATTTTCAGAGCAAGTCTAACTTTCATATTGAGTAAGGCAACTTTTTTTTGCTGTCACACGAAAATTATGCTACTTGCATTTCTTCGCCGTTGCGCTAGAGTTCCCTTGTCTTTTTGTGAGATAACTACGGAGGTTCTCTGCCATGGACATTCCCCGGATATTCACCATCACCGAAAGCGCCCACCGCATCCATAACCCCTTCACCCCCGAAAAATACGCCACCCTTGGCACGGTGCTGCGCATGGAGAAGGGGACCCGGATCCTCGACCTCGGCAGCGGCTCGGGGGAGATGCTGTGCACTTGGGCGCGCGACCACGGCATCACCGGCACCGGCGTCGACCTGAGCCCGCTCTTCACCGAGCAGGCGAACCGCCGCGCCGAAGAACTCGGGGTCGCCGATAAGGTCAAGTTCATCCACGGCGACGCCGCCGGTCATGTCTCCGCCGAGAAAGTCGGCGTGGCGGCCTGTGTCGGCGCCACCTGGATCGGCGGAGGGGTCGCCGGCACCATCGAACTGCTGGCGCGGAGCCTCCGCCCCGGCGGGATCATCCTCATCGGCGAGCCCTACTGGCGGCAGATGCCGCCGACCGAAGAGGTCGCCAATGGGTGTGAAGGGGTCGCCATCGCCGACTTTCTCCCGCTTCCGGAACTTATCGCCTCGTTCGGCCGCCTCGGCTACGATGTCGTGGAGATGGTGCTGGCCGATCAGGAGGGCTGGGACCGGTACGAGGCGGCCAAGTGGCTCACCATGCGCCGCTGGCTTGAGACCAATCCCAACGACGAGATGGCCAAAGAGGTCCGCGCCCGACTGACCGGGGACCCGGAGCGCTACGCCAAATACACCCGTGAATATCTCGGCTGGGGCGTATTCGCGCTGATGGCTCGGTGATCGTCGCCGAAATTGACTCCTAGCGCGATGCCGCTATAGTATCCATGCCTATTTAGTATGGAGGAGACGATGAAGAGTTTTTCGCTGTTCATAGCGCTCGTAGCGGCGTTCGTGCTCACCTCGTGCGGCTACAACACCATGCAGACACAGGAGGAAGAGGTGTTCAAGGCGTGGGGCGACCTCGAATCGACCCTGCAGCGGCGCGCCGACCTCATCCCCAACCTCGTCAGCACCGTCAAGGGCTACGCGGCTCACGAAGCCGAGACGCTCGAAAAGATCGTGGCGATGCGCGCGCAGGCGGGACAGACGAAGATAGATGCCAAGGATCTCGGCAGCACCGAGGCGATGGCGAAGTTCCAGAAGGCGCAGGGGGAACTGTCGGCGGGACTCGGCCGGTTGCTCGTCATCGCCGAACAGTATCCCGACCTCAAGGCGAACGAGAACTTCCGCGACCTGCAATCACAACTCGAAGGGACCGAGAACCGGATAACGGTCGCCCGCAACCGTTACAACGAAGCGGTGAGCACCTTCAACGCCTCCATCCGAGGCTTCCCGAACAACATCATCAACGGCTGGCTCCTGCACCTCGAAAAGAAAGAGTATTTCAAGGCAGACGAGAAGGCGAAGGAAGTGCCCACGGTGCAGTTCTAGTTCATGCGGGGGCTGTTATTCCTCATACCGTTCCTCTGCGCGACGCTCTTCGCGCTCGCGGTGCCGCTGCTCACCGGGCGGGTCACCGACCATGCCGGCATCCTCACGGCCGACGCGAAGGGAAGGATAGAATCAAAACTCGCGGCGCTCGAAACGAGCGATTCGACCCAGATCGCGGTGCTCACGGTCCGATCGCTCGACGGCGACAGCATCGAGGACTTTTCGCTCCGGGTCGCCGAAGGATGGGAACTGGGCAAGAAACGGCTCGACAACGGCGCGATCCTCGTCATTGCGCAGGAGGACCGCAAACTCCGCATCGAGGTGGGCTACGGGCTGGAGGGGAAACTGACCGACGCCGTGTCGGGGCGCATCATCCGGCAGGTCATCGTGCCGCGTTTCCGCGATAACGATTTCGCAGGAGGGGTCGAGGCGGGTGTCGACGCGATGATCGCGGCGACAAAGGGGGAATTCAAGGCGGAGGGCGGGCGCGTCACGATACCTGACCACTACGCCTTGGCATTCTTCATAGCGTTCTTCATCCTCATCATCATTCTCAGGTCGCGCGGCGGCGGTCCCGGCCGGTTCACACGGGGTTCGTCGTACTACCGGCCCGGCGGCTTCGGGGGTTTCGGCGGGTCTGGCGGTGGATTCCGGAGCGGCGGCGGCGGTGGATTTTCAGGGGGCGGCGGCGGCTTCGGCGGCGGCGGCTCCTCGGGAGGGTGGTGAGATGCGCGATCTGACCAAGAAATTCATCACCGCGCACGAAGAGGAGATGATCCGTTGCGCCGTCAAGGAGGTGGAGCGGCGCACCTCGGGCGAACTTGTCCCGCTCATCGTTCCGGAGAGCAGTGACTACGGCGCCCACGAACTCCTTGGCGCGTTCACGCTGACGATGCCGCTTGCCATCGGCGTCGCCTATCTCGTGAATTGGATGTCATACGGTCAGCACGATACACTGGCGATCTTTCTCATCGCCTTCGTGCCGGGCTTTGCGCTCTGTTACCTGCTCATGAACCTCTGCCCCGCGCTCAAACGGGCATTCATTCCCGATGCGACCATGGAGGAGGAGGTCCGCGAGACCGCCTCGGCCGCCTTCTTCGCCCACGGGCTCCACAAGACGCGCGACGAGAGCGGCATCCTGCTCTACATATCGGTCTTCGAGCGGCGCGTCTGGATACTGGCCGATCGCGGCATCAATACGAATCTGCCCGACGGGACATGGGACGAGATCGTCGCCGACCTGACGCGCGGTATCAAACAGAAAAAACGGGGCGAAGCGATCTGCGCCGCGATACGCCGTATCGGCGAACTGCTCGTGGCGCACTGCCCCGCCTACCGGGAACACGCCAATGAGCTTCCCGATCTGGTGGTGGGAAAGGAAGAAGACAACGCCGAAGAGGCCTGACCGGGCCTGCCTATTTCTTTATTTCCTGCGGCGTGGTCGAGACAATGTTCTGTTTTTCGACGACATCGACGATGGCCCGGAATTCGAGGAGGAGCCGGTTGAAGTTGTCGGTCGTGAAATGTTCGTCGGCGTATTTGAAACGGTCGGCCTCCTTGAGCAGGGCGACCACCTGTTCGGCGGTCGCGGGGGGCAGATCGGTATTCTTGAGCGCCCGTTTCACCTCGCTGGTGGTCATCTCAAGGAACGGCCGGTGCTTCTGGAGTTCAAGGTAATGCCGGATGCCTGCGGTCACCGTGTCGGCGAACCGCTCAAATTCCATGTCGCGCAGTTCCTGTTCGGCGCGCCGACAGTACTCCATCGCCACCTGATAGGGGGTCTTTTGCGCGACGGCGATGAGTTCCTGCTTCCGTCGCCGTTTGGAAAGCCGCCAGAAGAGATAGAACAGGAGGGCGATGAGGATGATGCCGCCGAGTATCCAGAGAAGCGTGTGGTCGGGTTCGTAGGCCTTCACCGGCGGTTTGATGTCACGCAGGTGCGTGTCGCTCTCGACGGTATTGGGCTTGACGGTGAGTTCGACCGGCAGGATGGCGTATTCCGCGCCGTCGACGCGCAGGATGACCGGCGGTGTTTTGAGCGCGCCGGTCTCGAGCGCCGAGAGGGTTATCTGTACCTGTTCCCCGGCCGGTCCGGCGCCCACGACCGCGAAGTCCGCGTCCTCCGCTTTCGGGAAGGCCGACATCTCCTTCCCCGGCTTGACCGGCACCGTCAGGACGACCGGTTCGCCGAGGAAGATCTCCTTTTTCTCCAATCGAGGCGTGATGTCTTCGGCGAGCAGGAGCGCGGGAAGAAGGAGCATGAGAAAAAGAGCGTTCCTCATCGCGCCGCCTTTCGCTGCATCTTTTTGAAACCGAGAACAAGATCGTTAATGAAATCAGTGCGATTCTCGATCCACAGCGGTGTGGTGCCAAGCCGCTTGAAGGCGGCGTCCTTTTCTTTTCTGAAGTTGCCCCACCGTCCCTCGGCGGCCACCGAGAGATCGAGCACCCGCGCCGCGCCGCTTTCGGGATCCCGGACACGGATGAAGGAGTTGCGTTCCGGCGCATAGCTCATCCGGTCGAAGATGGACACCGGCACGATCTCATGGCGGCGCGCCGCGACGGCGACGCTGTCGGGAAGGGCGCCGAACTGCATGTCGGAAAGGAAGAAGAGGAGCGATTTCTTCTTCATCGCCTTATTGACGAAGCGGAACGGGACATCGGGGTCGGTCCGCCGCCCTTTGGCCGGCGCGGTGAGGAGGGCGCGGATGATGGTGAGCAGATGGTTCCGACCGCGGCGCGGCGGGATATATTCCTCGATGCGGTCGCTGAAGAGTATCAGCCCCGCCTTGTCGTTGTTGCGTATCGCCGAAAAGGCGAGCGCGGCCCCGAGCGTCGCCGCGACCTCGCGGCCCGACCATGCGCGGCCGAACAGCGTGGAGGCGGAGACATCCACCACCACCATCACGGTGAGTTCCCGCTCTTCACGGTAGACCCGGACGAAGGGCCGGCCCATGCGCGCCGTGACATTCCAGTCCATCAGCCGGACATCCTCCCCTTCGACATACTCGCGGACCTCCTGAAATTCGAGGCCGTGTCCTTTGAACAGGGTGTGGTAGGACCCCTGCAGGGACGACTCGACCTGTTTGCGAACCTTGAGGTCGATGAGCCGTATCTGTTTGAGCAGTTCTTCCTGCAGCATGGCTCAGGGGACTTCCACTTGATTAAGCACCTGCTCGATTATCTGATCGGTCGTGAGTTTTTCCGCTTCGGCCTCGAAACTGGGGATGATGCGGTGCCGCAGGACCGGATAGGCGACCTCCTTGACATCGTCGGGGGTCACGAAGCCGCGGCCCTCGATGAAGGCGCGGATACGGGCGCCGAGGACGAGATAGAGACTGGCGCGCGGGCTGGCGCCGATCTCTATGAGTTGCTTCAGATCGTTCTTGCGCGGGTTGCGGGTCTCGAACACCAGCGACACCACATATTTCTTGATCCGTTCATCGGTGTAGATGAGGTCGACCACCGAACGCCACTCCTTGATGGCTTCGCGGTTCGCGATCCGCGCCAGCGTACGGTCGAACTCCCGTTTCTCGTGTCGCTCGATGATGCGCAGTTCCTCGTCGACGGTGGGGTAGTCGATAAGCACCTTGAACATGAAACGGTCTATCTGCGCCTCGGGCAGCGGGTAGGTCCCCTCCTGTTCGATGGGGTTCTGCGTCGCGAGCACGATGAACGGGTCGGGGAGCCTGATGGTCTGGTCGCCGATGGTGACCTGCCGTTCCTGCATCGCCTCGAGAAGCGCCGATTGGACCTTTGCGGGGGCCCGGTTTATCTCGTCGGCGAGGATGACATTGCTGAACACCACGCCCTGCTTTATCTCGAAATCCCGTTTTTCCATGTTGAAGATGCGGCTCCCCATGATGTCGGCGGGGAGCAGGTCGGGGGTGAACTGTATCCGCTTGAAATCGAGGTCGGTCGCGGCGGCGAAGGCCCGGACGGCGGTCGTTTTGGCGAGCCCCGGCACCCCTTCGAGGAGGATGTGTCCCTCGGCGATGATGCCCATGACGAGCGCCTCTATCATCTCCTCCTGCCCGACGATGATCTTCTGTATCTCGCTTTTCAGGGCGCGGATGGCGGTCGCGGTCCGTTCGATCCGTTCATTCAACTGGGCGTGGTCCATGGCTATCCTCCTGTATGATCGGTCACGGCACAAGAACAGAGGTGCGGCGCGGTTTTATTCCCGACATGGGGTCGTGCACGGCTATACGGTCTGGGTGAAGGCTTCCAGCAGTTCCTTCTCGACGGCGTCGGCGCGGTCGATCTCTATCTGGCAGGTGCCGGCGTTACGGTGTCCGCCGCCGCCGTAGGCGAGCAGGATCTCGCCGATGTTCGCCTTGGAGGTGCGGTTGAATATCGATTTGCCGACGCTGAACACGACCTTTTCCTTCTTGAGTCCCCACATCCGGGTCACGCTGATGTTGCAGTAGGGGAACAGCGCGTAGGGAACGAAGCGGTTGCCCGCGTAGATGACCGTTTCGCGGGTGAGCTCGATGTAGATAAGGTTCTTGTGCACCTTGGCGGCGCGCTGTATCATGGCGCGGAACAGATCCTGATGCTCGAAATAGAGGTCGCTCCGCTCCTTGACATCGGGGTGGCTGAGTATCTCGTCGATGGTCTTGGTGCGGACGAGGTCGATGAGCAGGATCATAAGGTCGTAGTTGCTGATGCGGAAATCGCGGAACCGACCGAGCCCGGTGCGCGGGTCCATGAGGAAATTGAGCGTCACCCACCGTTCGGAGTTGAGGATGTCGTTGATGGTGAACTGCGCCGCGTCGGCCTTGTCGACCGCCGCCATCATCTCTTCGGTGATGCGGGGGAGCGTCTTTTTGCCGTGGTAATGGTTATAGACGACGCGGGCGGCCGAGGGGGCGTCCGGGTCGATGACATGGTTCTGGCGGCGCATCGTCAGGCGGAGCGTCTCGCTGACATGGTGGTCGAAGCAGAGATGGACGCCCTCCACATAGGGGAGGTTGGTGGTGATGTCGCGGCCGGTTATCTCGATGAGGCCGTCCTGCATGTCCTTGGGGTGGACGAACTTCACTTCGTCGATGAGGTCGAGTTCCTTGAATATCGCGCCGCACACCAGCCCGTCGAAATCGCTGCGGGTCACCAAGCGGAACTTCTGGGACGACATGATGCCTCCTCCTTAAGTGATGATCATATCTCCGGTAAAAAGGTATCTCACTTGTCCAGCACCCAGAAGGTGACGCGCCGGTTGCGCGCCCGGTCGGCCTCGATGTCGCTGCTCGCCGCCGGTTCGTCGGCGCCGATCCCCATCGTCTGTATGCGCGAAGACTCGATGTCGCGGTCGATGAGCCAGAGTTTGATAGATTGCGCCCGTTTGAGGGCGATCTCCGGTTTCTCGGTGCGGTCGGCGTGTCCTTCGATGCGGATCTTGAGGGTATAGTTGGACGAGAGCAGAAGGTTTATCTTTTCCAGTTTGACCCGCGATTCGTCGGTGAAGGTGGTGCTGTTGTCCTGAAAGAAGACCACCTCGGTCATCTGGGTCCCTCTTCTCGGTTCTATCTTTTTGACCGGCAACGGCGGGATGGGTGTCGGTTTCGCCGGAGCGGGAGCGGCGGGCGCCGCTTTCTTCGGCTCCGCCTGTGGCGGCGGCGCCGCCTTTTTCTCCTCGGGCTTTTTCGGTTCCGGCTTCGCGCCCAGTTCGACCACCATCGGTTTCTTGGGGGTCACTTGCTGCGGGGCCGGGGCAGGATCCGGTTTTTTCTCGGTCACGGGTGCCGGTGCCGGCGCGGGAGCCGGTAAGGGCTCTTTTTCGACCGGAGGCGTCTCTTCCGGTGCCGCCTCGCTCTCTTTTTCCTTTTCCTGTTCCAGGATCCATGTGAGACCGGCGAAGGCGCGGACCAACGGCGTGGCGAAGCCGTGCAGGATGCCGGCTCCGGCGCCGACGGTCAGGGTGAGGTCGTGCGGGGCGTGCCATGAGGCCGCGAGGGCCGCCTCCATCGGCGACTCGTCCTTTTCGCCGAAGGTCTTTCCGGCGGTCGAGGCGAACGACCATTCCCCCGAAAAGGAAAGCGTCTCCGGTATCGCGTAGCCGGTCACCTGCGCCTTGATGCCGAACTGGTCGGCGATGTGGGTCGCGCCGACGAGATGGTCGTATTGCGTCATCTTGTAGAGGAAGTTCAATCCGCCGCAGACCCATTTCGAGCGTATCGACAGGGCGAGCGTCGGGGTGAAGGTGAACCCGGCGGCGCCGGAGAGTTCGTGAAGGAACTGCCCGGTCGGAAAGGCGACCACCGGTACGACGGCGATCGAGAAGAACCGGTCCTCGGTCCGGTAGATCCGGGCGCGGGGTGCGAAACGGATGTCGCCGAGCGTCGCGGGCGGCAGTTTTTCGCCGCCGCTCCACCCGTCGCCGTTCTGGAAGAGGACGACCGGGACCGCGAGGCCGAGGTCGACCCATTCAAACAGGCCGAGCGAGGCGGTGATGTCGCCGGTCAGATGGTCGCCGACGACGGTCTGGATGGTGGTGTCGGCCGCGGTGTCGCGTATCGTGAGCGGATTGCGTTCGTAGTCGAGGAACAGTCCGAGACCGAACGAGAGATGCTCCATGAGGTCGGCGCCGATGAGCGACAGCGTGTCGTTCGCGAAGGGCGACGGCTTGTAGTTCTCGGGGTCGGTCGCGGTCCCCGCCGTTACGAGGAGCGGCGCGATGAGGAGCGCCGCGAACAAAAGGCACAGATATTTTTTCATGCGATGGTCCTTGTCCTCTTTTTACAGCAGGGTGAGCGAACAGCCGCCGCCGCCGGTCACCTCTATCTTGTCGGGGGTCGTGCCGTTGCAGACATAGCGGGTAGACCCCTCCGTGACCTCGCCTTCATCGAGTTCGTCGTCGCCGTTGGCGTCGATGCCGGTCTCCAGTTTGAAGCCGCCGTTCGGGCAGTGCTCGCCCGCCGGTTCGTCGGTGGTGACGACCAGCGCGTTTGCGCCGGTCGTGCCGTCCGTGCCGGTGTCGCCGTTGCAGACATAGAATGTCTTTTCCTCGTCTATCTCTTCGGCGTTGAGTGTGCCGTTGCCGTCATTGTCGAGACCGGTCTGTATCTTTTTGCCGCCGGTCGCACAATTGTCGCCCGGTTCCTCGTCGGTCGTCTTCACAAGCGCGATCTTGCCGTCCTCACCGGAGGCGCCGGGGGCGCCGGTGGGCCCCTGTTCGCCGACATTGCCGGTAGCGCCGGTATCACCTTGGGGACCCTGCGGGCCGGTATCGCCCTTATCACCCTTGTCGCCTTTGTCGCCCTTATCGCCTTTGTCGCCCTTGGGGCCGGTCATGCCGATCGCGCCGATGCAGTCAAGGGTGCTCCATGAATCGTCACCGTTGGTGTCCTCCGCTTCGTCCATGTTGCCGTCGCCGTTGGTGTCCCAGCAGGCAAGGCCCGACTGGCCCGGGTCACCCGGATCGCCCTTGTCGCCTTTCTCGCCTTTCTCGCCGGGATCACCCTGCGGGCCGGTCATGCCGGGAGCGCCGATACAGTCAACGGTGTCCCAGAGGCCGTCTTCGTTGATATCTTCTTCCGCATCCATGTCGCCCTCGCCGTCGGTGTCCCAGCAGGCGAGGCCGGGATCACCTTTTGCGCCGGGCTCACCGGGATCACCTTTTGCGCCGGGCTCACCGGGGTCGCCCTTTGCGCCGGGCTCGCCGGGATCACCCTTCGCGCCGGGCTCGCCGGGGTCACCCTTTGCGCCGGGCTCGCCGGGATCACCCTTTGCGCCGGGCTCGCCGGGATCACCTTTTGCGCCGGGCTCACCGGGATCACCTTTTGCGCCGGGCTCACCGGGGTCGCCCTTTGCGCCGGGCTCGCCGGGATCACCCTTCGCGCCGGGCTCGCCGGGATCACCCTTTGCGCCGGGCTCGCCGGGATCACCCTTTGCGCCGGGCTCGCCGGGATCACCCTTCGCACCGTCAAGACCGTTGCATACATAGTGGTCGCCGCCGATCTGGACATCGTCGCCGGTGTCGCCCGGGGTGCCATTGTCATCCCATATCTGGATCGTTATGCCGCCGTTAAGACAGGTCGTCATCGGATCGTTGTCGATGATGGTGATGATCTGATTACCGGCGAGCAGTGACCCGCCGTACAGAAGCATCGTGACGAAGGCCGCATTCCGGAACATGTTCATGATCTCCTCCATGATAAAAAACGAACGCTACCCGAAACTTCGAGAAGAATTATACAAAGAAGAGAGGGCAAGTCAACCTCCGGGAGAAAACACTTGCAAGACGGAAAGGTATGGAGTACCATGGCGCCGGAGTTATTCAGGGAGCGTTCGAGCGGATGCGTTTTTGTGTGGCCGTTCTCCCCGTTTTTTTCGTGCTTGTCGCGACCGCTTTTCCCTTGCGTGCCGCTGATACGCTTCCCGACGCCGATGCGGTGAAACCCCCGGTGACCCCCGCCGCCGACGAGGTGGTGCTCGATCCGGCCCCGGCCGTTGACAAGGACAAGGAGGAGAAGCGGCGCGAGGAACGGCAAAAGGAGCGCAAGGAGGATCGGAAGAAGAAACAGCAGAAATCGGGGAAGGGGAAATGCAAGGTCTGATATTCCTTCTCCTCTTCATCGCGTCACTCGGTCTTTCCGCCGCCGAAGAGGCACCGGAAGATGAGGTCGCGCCGGCGGTCTCGTTCAGTGGCTCGGTGGGGCTCGGTGGCGGCTATGAGAGCGATGTGGCCCGTTCGCAGGGTCTTGTCGGCGGTCGGATCGGCGCCGGGGACATCATCTTCGACCTGTCGGGAGAGGTCGTTCTGTTCGAAGAGGTCGCTATCGGCGCCTTGTTCCTGCACGATGTCATGCCGGCCTACGACGGTCGCTATACCCGAATGGCGACAGGGCTGACCGTCGACTGGTACCGCGACCTCGGTCCGGTCGAGATAGATCTTGGCGCCGCGGGGGAACTGTCGCTCATCGACCGTTTCGACCCGACACCCTATTTCGGCTCGTTTGATGGCTATGTCGAACTGGTGATACCGCACGGAGAAACGCTGGAGTGGTTGGTGACGCTGACCGGCGCCTATCAACACGGCCTGCGTGACGATGTGGCGTATCTGCGCGGCCCGGACCTCTTTCTGCAGGGGGCGGCGCGATGGCATTTCGACGAGGACAACGGTCTTTTCGCCGGTGGGTACCGGGCCGGCGTTTCCCTGCGTGAGGAGGCGGGGCTCTACGACCTCGCGGGTCTCGCTGAAGCGGGCTTCACCGCGCTTGCGGCCTGCAATGAGCATTTCGAGCAGGCCCTGTTCATCAAAGCGTCGTATGACCTCGATCCCTTCTCGTTCATCGGCCGGTTCTCGGCGATACACCGTTACGCTTTCCGGAAGGACTTGTGGGCGACGCTTGATGAGCGAAAGGAGAAACGCCGCATCGAACTGGTGATCGCGCCGTCGTTGGAGACACGAGTCTCTTTTTCCGACTCTTCAGACATCTCGGTGCAGTACGACATCGAGTACACATCGAGTAGCATCGGAAAGAGCGATTACTACGACATGAACGGGCTTCGACATACGGTCCGCATACTGGCGACACAATACTTTTGATGGAGCATGCCATGAGATCTTCCCGTGTCCCGATAGCCATGCTTCTCTTTTTCTGTGTCTCCTGTGACCCGGGCGAGACGACGACGGTGTACGATACGGGCGTTTTTTTCGATCTCGATCAAGTGGTGGTCGATGACGGGAGTAGTGATGACGGCGCGATGCTTTTCGATGATGACCTTGTCGAACCTTCCGACGAGGATGCCTTGTTCGGTGATGATCCCGGTATCGCCGATATCGATACGGTGGCCCCGGTCTGTCCCGACGATATGGCGGAAGTGGGGAATATCTGCGTCGATAGATACGAGGCGTCACGCGGCAACGCGAAGGTCGACAGCGCGGGTGACAACGAAACGGTGGCCCGTTCGGTCGCCGGTGTCCTGCCGTGGATGGTGAACCCGATGACCGCCGATGCCCTGAACAAGTTCAAGGCGGCCTGCGCGGCGGCGGGGAAGCACCTCTGCTCGGTCGGTGAATGGATGGCGGCCTGCGAGGGGCCTGAAAAGCGCGTCTACCATTTCGGCGGCACCTTCGACCGGGAGATCTGCAACTGCGTGGACACCTTCTGCGACGATTTCTGCGCCGAACATAACATCGCCGTCTGTAACACCGAGGCGAACTGCGGGTACGACTACGAGAGTTTTCATGTCATGCCGACCGGGTCGTTCTCCGATTGTACGGCGGGCGACGGGCTCTTCGATGTCAACGGCAATGTATGGGAGGTCGTCGACAACGGGTCGGGCGGTTTCCTGATAAAGGGGGGCGCCTTCAACTGCGCCGGCGCCGCCGACCGGCTGAAATGCTCCTTCTCGGCCGGCTGGACCGAACTCTACGCCGGGTTCCGGTGCTGTAAGGGGCGGTGAGCCGCTTTTCCTTGTGAATTTCTTCCGCTTCGCTATGGTAGGGGAGTGGTCTGCATAACGGGAGTGTCCAGATGGTCAGGAAGATCGGGTTCGACAACGAAAAATACCTTGCGGAGCAGTCGGAAGAGATACTCAAGCGGGTAAAAAAGTTCAACAACAAACTCTACCTTGAATTCGGTGGCAAGATACTGTTCGACTACCACGCCGCGCGCGTCCTGCCGGGGTTCGACCCGAATGTCAAGATGCGGCTCCTGCAGAAACTCAAGGACGACGCCGAACTCATCATGTGCATCTACGCCGGCGACATCGAGAAGAAGAAGATGCGGGCCGATTTCGGCATCACCTACGACGCCGACGCCCTGCGGACGATAGACGACTACCGCGAATGGGGGCTCACGGTCCGGGCCGTGGTCATCACGCGGTTCGAGAACCAGCCGTCGGCCGCCGCCTTCAAAAGCAAACTGGAACGGCGCGGCGTCACGGTCTACACCCACAGTTTCACCAAGGGCTACCCGACCGATGTCGATATGATCGTCAGCCCCGAGGGGTACGGCGCGAATCCCTACATCGAGACGCACAAGCCCATCGTCGTGGTGACCGGCCCCGGACCGGGGAGCGGCAAACTGGCCACCTGCCTGTCGCAACTCTACCACGAACATCTGCGCGGGGTGAGCGCCGGCTACGCGAAATTCGAGACCTTCCCGATATGGAACCTGCCCTTGAAGCATCTCGTCAATGTCGCCTACGAGTCGGCCACCTGCGAACTGCGCGATGTCAATGTCATCGACCATTTCCATCTGGAGGCCCACAAGGAATATTCGGTGAACTACAACCGCGATGTCGAGGCGTTCCCGCTCCTGAGGCGTATCATCGAGAAGATCACCGGCGAGCCGTCGCATTACAAGTCACCGACCGACATGGGCGTCAACCGCGCCGGTTTCGGCATCGTGGACGACGCGGCGGTCACCGAGGCGTCGCGGCAGGAGATCATCCGGCGTTACTACCGTTATTCGTGCGAATATGCATTGGGGCTCGTCAGTCGCGAGACGGTGGAACGGGCGGAGGTCATCATGAAGGATGTCGGCGCGAACCCGACCGATCGCACGGTCGTCATGCCGGCGCAGAAGGCGGCCGAGGAGGCGAAGCAGAAGAACAAGGGGAACGAGGGGATATTCTGCGGCGCGGCGATAGAACTCGGTGGCGGTATGATCATCACCGGCAACAATTCCCCGCTCATGCATGCCGCCTCGGCGCTCATCCTGAACGCCGTGAAGCATCTGGCGCGCATCCCGAAGGAGATAGATCTGCTCACCCCGACGATAACCGGCTCCATCGCGTCGCTGAAAAAGGAGATATACTGCGGCCGGGCCGCCAGTCTCGACCTCGCCGAGACGCTCATCGCCCTTTCGATAAGCGCTACCTTCAACCCGTCGGCGGCGGTCGCGCTCGAGAAACTCAAGGAGCTGCGCGGCTGTGAGGTCCACCTGACCCACATGCCGAGCCCCGGCGACGAGGCGGGACTGCGCAAACTCGGCGTCAATGTCACGAGCAATCCTGAATTCGCGTCGAAATATCTGTTCAGTTCATAACATGCGGCGCTTCGTTCTTCTCCTCCTCGTGTTCTGTGCCCTGCCGCTCTTCGCGGCGCTCGACGATGCGACCTTCTACACCTTCTACTCGCAGAAAAGCGCCCGTTCGGTCGAGGCGCTGGCCTTTGTCCGCGAACTGGCCTCAAAGAACAGGGAGGTGACCTTCAAAGAGGTCGAGGTGACCGCCTCGCCCGAGGATACCGCGCTGTTCCGCGAGGCGCTCGACGAGTTCGAGATCGAAAAGCCGCTCGTGCCGCTCTTCCTGCTCGGCGGTCGTCATCTGGTCGGGTGGGAGCCGGACGATCCCGCGTTCCGTGACAATGTCGCCGCGCTGGTGACCAAGTACCGCGAGACGGCGGGCGACGCCACCTTCTACTTCTTCTACTCCTACAAGTGTCCCCATTGCCGCAAGGCGCGCCCCTTCATGAACGAGTGGGAGCGCCGCTATCCGCAGATACAGTTCAAGCGGCTGGAAATACTGCGCAACGATGAGAACATGGCGCTCTTCAGGCGCAAGGTGGAACTGCTCGGCATCGAGAATCCCGGCACGCCGACCTTCGTGCTGGGCGACCGGTTCGTCGGGGCCTTCGAGCCGGGGGTGAACGAACAAGAGGTCGAGGAGATGATCGAGGATCATCTCGCGGGCGGAAAACGCGACCGTGGCCCGGTGACGACGGTCACTATCCCCTTCATCGGGACGCTCGATGCGCGGGTGATATCACTGCCGTCGTTCACCTTCCTCATCGGCCTGCTCGACGGCATCAACCCCTGCGCGATGTGGGTCCTGATGTTCCTGCTGACCCTGCTCGTGAACACCAAAAGCCGCGGAATGCTCCTGATGATCGGGAGCGTCTTCGTCGTCTCGTCGGGCGTCGTCTATTTCCTCTTCATGGCGGCGTGGCTCAACATCTTCATGTTCGTTGGGATCACGACGGTCGCCACGGTCCTGCTCGGTATCGTCGCACTCGTCATGGGACTCATCAACATGAAGGATTTCTTCTTCTTCAAAAAAGGGATAAGTCTCATGATCCCCGAATCGGCGAAGGGGAAACTCTACGACAAGATGCGCGGCATACTCGGCTCGAAGAACATGACGATCGCCTTCGCCGGCACCGTCGCACTCGCCTTTTTCGTCAACCTCATCGAACTGGGGTGCACCATCGGTCTGCCCGCCATCTACACCCGTGTCCTCTCGATACAGGAACTCGGCACGGCGGCCCGCTATGGCTACATGGCGCTCTACAATGTGTACTATGTGATACCGCTCGCGCTCATCGTCGCGCTATTCATGCTTTCGATGCGTAAGTTCCGGCTTGAGGAGCGGCACGCCCGCGTCCTCAAACTCATCAGCGGGTCGCTCATGGTCGCGCTCGGCCTGCTACTCGTCTTCAAGCCGGAGTGGCTGGTGTTCCTGTGAGAAACGAAAAGATACGGAGGTCCCGATGAAAAAGATCGTGTTGATGCTGGTGATGGCGTTGTCGCTTCTTGGGTGTACCAAAGAACAGCCGCCCGTTGTGCAAAGCGAACCGGCTCCCGTGAAAGAGCAGATCCCGCCGCCTGACTGTAGCAAGTTCGTCCCGCCGTGGGGCGACGAGTACTGGGAGGACTGGGGCAAGGCGCATGGAGAGCAGTTCGAGAAGTGGTACATGGCGACGATGCCGGCAATGAAGGAGGTGACCGCCGCCGACATCGAGCAGTGCGCCCATCTCGACAATATCTTCGTCGGCTTCTCGAAGATCGACACTCTGGCACCGTTCGCCAAGATGCCCAACCTGCGGAAACTCGACCTGCGCTTTGCGGCCGGGATAAAGGACCTGACGCCGCTCGCGGGGCTGAAGAACCTCGAAGAACTGACCATCTGGGGGACCGGCGTGACCGATCTGAACCCGATAAAAGACCTCCCGAAACTGCGCCGTATCGACGCCAAAATGACACAGATAAGCGATCTCAAGCCGGTCGCCGCGATGAAGAACCTTTTTGCGCTCGATGTCCTGCAGTCGCAGGTCACCGACATTGCGCCGCTCGCCGATCATCCGGCGCTTTCCGAAGTGGTACTCTGCTCGACCAAGGTGCCCGATGTTGCGCCGCTTTACGGTTATGCCGAGCGGATCACTTATCTTGACCTGTGCAATACCTTGATCCCCGATGTGACGGTTCTGACGAAATTCAAGAACGCGCAGAAACTAAAACTGTGGGGACTTCCGATAAAGGACGCGAAGTTGTTTTCGGAGATGGCCGACCTGCGCTATCTCGATCTGCAGACGACCCTGATCAAGTCGCTCAAGCCGCTCGAAAAACTTGAGAAACTGGAAACGGTGATAGTCGCCAAAACAAAGATATCGAAGAAAGAAATAGCACGATTCAAGAAGATACGGCCTGCGGTGAATGTGGTCGAATTCGTCGATTGACGATCAGCAGATCGTCTTGCCGCAACAGTACTGGCACTGATCGGTGTTCGCGGTCGGTTTCGCCGTTTCCTTCTTCACGATGACCGGTTTCTTCGCCATGGATGTATCCTCCACATGATTCGTTCACAACGGGTTCAGTATAGGCGCTCTTTTTTCATAAGTCAAACACTTTTTTGAGAGTCCCGAAAAAAGGCTCGGGCCGTCCGGCAGTCGAGTGCGGCATGTCCGGTGAGCGCAGCGCCCGTCCGTAAAGCAAGCGCGGTACAGCGGCCGCACACGGCACGGTAGGGGCAATCGGGGCAGTCGGCAAGATCGCCAAAGCGGAGAAGCCTCAAGTTCTCGAATGGCAGGGCGCGCCACAGTTCGGCGAAGGGCTTTTCGCGCAGGGAACCGGCGGAAAGGTCGAGTTCATGGCAGGGGAGCACCGTCCCATACGGATCCAGCGCGACGACTGACCGCGCGGCGGCGCAAGGAGGATCGTCGGGCGCTTTTCCCGCGAGCCGGTCGCCGTGCGGGATGGCGAGGTCGGCGATGAGCGCGGCGAGTTCCTCTTCGGGCAGATTGAGCGCCGTCGGATCGGTGGTGCCGCTCCGCGCCGGGAGCATCGTGAGGTTGCAGGAGAGCGGTATCCGTTCGGTGGCCATAAGAGCGGTCAGTTCGCGTACCGTCGGTGCGGTCGCGGTGTTGATCGATACCGCCGCCGTGACGGCGATCCCCCGGTCACGCAGGCCGCGCAGGGCGCCGATGGCGCGTTCGAATGAGCCGTTCACGCCGGTGAAATGGTCGTGCGTCGCGGCATTGGGGCCGTAGAGTGATACCTGCACCGATTCGGGCCAAAGTGTGGCGAGCGCATCGAGTGTCCGGTCGTCGCAGAGATATCCCGATGTCAGTATCGACACAGCGAATCGCCGCCTGCGCGCCGCCGCGACGATGTCGAGGAGGTCGCTTCGCAGGAAGGGCTCTCCGCCGGTCAGTGTGAGATAGAGCGTTCCGGCTTCGCGCAACTGGTCGAGGATATGCTCTATCTCGCCGAGCGTCAGTTCGCCGTCGCCGGTCGCCGGTTTTTTGTCGAAAAAACAGTGGCGGCAGGCGAGGGGACAGCGGTAGGTGACCGAGAAGGTCGCGGCGATCGGGATGCAGTGCTGTTCGCCGTACCGCTTGAGCGCGGTGAATATCTCATCGGTCGCGGGAGCGGCGCCGGCGGTTGGTCTGTCGGCCCTGATCGGTCCCGGTGCCGGGTCAAAGACGCCCAGCGCGTGCAGTTCGGCGACGAATTCCGTTTCGTCAGCCGTCGGTGCTTCGCCCCGTTCGAGCCGGTCGAGCGTCGCGGCCGCCGCATCGTTGAGTTCGTAGGTGGTGGCGGTGCGGTGGTCGATGAGTATCGTCCGGTCGGGGTAGGCGCGGTAGGAGATGTGCGGGCCGGGGCGGAGCGAGTTCACTACTGGAGGCTCTGGATGTATTCAAGCGCCGGAGGGATACCGGCCGAGCCGGAGATGCTCTCCATCTTGAGGAACCGGCCGTCGGGGCCGATGTAGGTGTTGGCGCGGGCCGTATAGGCACCGTTGATGCTGAACATGATCGACACGGCATCCTTCGGGTCATGGTCGGAGAGGATGAGCAGTTTGGTGACACCCATCGTCTCGCACCACTCGTCCTTGTTGTCGGGCGGCTGATTGTTGAAGCCGAAGGGCTGGGCGTTGGCGGCGATGAACTGATCGTACATCGAATCAAGCATCTGCATCTGGCCGGTGCAGACCGAGGTATTCACCATCGGGAACGAACTAAAAAGCACATATTTGCCGCGGTAGTCGGAAAGGGTGATCATCGTCCCGTCGTGGGCCGGGAGGGTGAAGTCGGGTACGCAGTCGCCCGGTTGGAGCGGGAAGACGGTCGCGTAGTCGGTGCAGGGCTCGACCGTGGCAGTGTCGGTGTCGGGTATTTCGTCGACGATGGTGTTGTCGTTCACCGTCTCGTCGATGACCGTCGTGTCGGGAAGTGTGTTGTCGGTGACCGTCTCATCCACGATGGTGTCGTCGGTTACGATGTCGTCGGAGGTGTTCTGATCGTCGGTCACCGGACCCTCTTCTTCCTCCGGGGTGCAGGCGATACAGAACAGTCCGGTCATCAGCAGAGCACAGATAACGGTAAGTTTCTTCACGGCATCCTCACAGGCGGTGGTTGTTCCTTGCCAACGGGTTCATTTTAGTAAAACCGCCCGGAGTGTCAATAGGAGTTTCTTGCCTTTTTTCGCGGGAGGGAGAGACTGCGTTGATGTTTGACGAGCGGAGGTCCGTTGCATGCGATATTCGATGTTTTTCCTGTTCCTGTCTGTCGCCACGCTGTTCGCGGCCTGTGATAACGACAGCGACACCGAGCCGATGATCGACAATGACACCACCCAGCCCGTCGACGACACGGTGGACGAGGATCAGCCCGATCAGGCGGATGAGACCGATCTGTCGGATTCGTCGGACCTTTCTGCTCCGTCCGACGAAGATGCTCTGCTGCCCGACGCCGATATGATCCCGTTCTGTCAAGAGGCGGCGCCGCTGGTCGCCCCCTACATCGACACGACGGGTGTTGCGAATAAGGCGGTCGGGATGATCGTCCGGGTCGAGAGCCCGGCGCTTTCGGAGACCTGTACCTTTGGAGCGCGGGAAAAGGGGACGACCGTCCCGCCGACGGGCGATGAACTGTGGGTCATCGGCTCGGTCTCGAAGATGATCACCGCGCACCTTATCGCCCGGAAGATCGCCGCGGGCGAACTGACGCTCGCCGATACCGCCGCGTCGCATCTGCCGCAGGAGTGGAGCGTTCCCGCCGGTCCCGGCGATGAAGCCTCCACGGTCGAACAACTCCTGACCCACACGACGGGACTGCCGCATTATCCGCCGACCCTGCAGGCGTCGCTCGATGCGGTCGCCGGTCTCGACGATATGTATGCCGCATGGGAGGGTTATACGCTCAATGATCTGATCACCGACCTCGCCGCGACGACGATAGCGACCGCGCCGGGGAGCGCCTATCTCTACTCCGACTTCGGTTTCGCCCTTGCCCAGCAGGTTGCCGAGAATGTGTACGGCGCATCCTATCCCGATATCGTCGATGACCTCGCCACGCTGACGGGACTGACGAACACGACCGCGCCCGAACGATTGACCGAAGCGCAGAAGGGGCGGCTTTTCTATGGTCATGCCGGTCCGCAACTCGTCCCGGCGACCCGGCCGGTCATCACCCCGATATTCACCGGCGACGGGTTTCTCTATTCCGATGCCGACGATCTCGGCCGCCTGCTACGGGTGTTCGCCGGTATTGATGAGCCGCCCGATGCGATGACGGCCGACGCTCTGGCGCTCGCCACGCAGAAAATCTTTCACCGCGAGGTTTCCGGCGTGCCGGTCGATCAGGGGCTCGGGATCGGCGTCATAACGAGCGGAGACTATACCTTCTATAAAAAGAACGGCACCTCCACCGGTGCCACGACCGCCTTCCTCTGGGACGCACAGCATCATATCGGTGTGGTCGTAGCGGCCAATGTGATACCGGTCGCGGAGGGGATAAACGCCTCGGCCTGCGCTCTTTTCGCCGCCGTCGCGGCCCGGTCGGGGATCACGGTTCCTGCCGAGGTCATCACCGCCTGTCAGGTCCCTTTCTAGCGCGATGAAGAACACCGCCACCCTCAAAGGCTTCGCCGCGATAGCACTCTGGAGCGTCACGGTCGGACTCGCCCGGGGTCTTTCGGAGAAACTGGGACCGCTCACCGCGGCGGCGGCGGTCTATGCCGTGAGCGGAACTCTGGCGCTCGCGGCGCTGTTCCTGCGCGGCGGCCACCGGACCCTTTTCACCGGCAATTCGCGCCGCTATCTTTTCGGGTGCGGAACGCTGTTCGTCGCCTACATGCTTTTTTTCTACCTCGCCATCGGCGGCGCGGTGACGCGCGAAGAGGTGCTTGCGGCGGGACTACTCAATTACCTCTGGCCGGTGCTGACGCTCATCGGTACGGTCGTCATTCTTGGCAACCGGTGGCGCTGGCCGCTCGTGCCGGGGACACTGCTCGCCCTCGCCGGGATATATCTCGTCATCGCGGCGGGGGGGGGACTTTCGTGGGATGCCTTCGCCGCAATGCTTGCCCGTTCGCCGGTCGTCTATCTCTGCGGCGCGGCGGCGGCGGTCGTGTGGGCGCTCTATTCGGTACTTGCGCGGAAATGGGGCGGCGACGATGCGGGCGGCGCGGTGGCGCTCTTCCTGCCGGTGACGGCGGCGGTACTGCTACTTCTTTCGCTTTTCGCCGACGAGCCGCGACGGTGGAACGGAACGGTCGTCGCCGAACTCACGGCGCTCGGCCTTGCCACCTTCCTCGGCTACCAATTCTGGGATGACGCCATGCGGCGCGGCACTGTCGTCCTCGTCGCGGCCGCCTCCTACCTGACGCCGCTTCTGGCGACCCTCTTCGCGGCGCTCTACCTTGGCGTCGCGCCGGGGCTGTCGCTGTGGCTGGGCTGCTTCCTTCTGATCGTTGGATCGCTTATCAGTTGGCGGTCGGTCGGAGATAGATCCCCGGATGCGGCTAGAGAGGTTTTACGATGAGTCATGCGCTGAAAGAAGTTGCCGCGGTTTTCCTGAAATTGGGCTTTACCGCGTTCGGCGGCCCCGCCGCCCATATCGCCCTGATGAAGGAAGAGTTCGTCGACCGGAGAAAGTGGCTGACGGAGGAGCGGTTTCTCGATCTTCTGGGGGCGACCAATCTCATCCCCGGCCCCAACAGCACCGAAATGGCGATCCATCTGGGGCACGAGCGGGCCGGCTGGAAAGGGCTGATAATCGCCGGCTGCTGCTTCATCTTTCCCGCCGTTCTGATCACTCTTCTCTTCGCCTATCTCTACCAGCGATACGGCCGACTCCCCGAGGTCCAACCGTTCCTCTACGGCATCAAACCGGCGATCATTGCCGTCATCGCGGCGGCGATCCTGCCGCTCGCGAAAAGATCGATCACCACCCGGACGATGGCGCTGCTTGCCGTTACGGTGGTGCTTCTTTCGCTCGCGGGTCTCGGCGAGATCGAACTCATGTTCGGGGCGGGATTTGCCGCTTTTGCGTTCACGCTGGCAAAGAGAAGCGCGGGGACCTTTTATGCCGTTAGCCCCGGCATGCTGCTTCCGTTCGTGGCCGCCTCCTCTTCTCAAGAGGCGAATCTGAAACTTTTCCTGAGTTTTCTGAAGATCGGTTCGATACTCTACGGAAGCGGGTATGTGCTTTTCGCGTTCCTGGAAACGGAACTCGTCGTGCCGGGACTTCTGACCGAAAGCCAACTGATCGATGCGGTGGCGGTGGGGCAGTTCACCCCCGGCCCGGTCTTTTCGGCGGTGACCTTCATCGGCTATCAGATAAACGGTCTGACGGGCGCCGCCCTCGCGACGGTCGGCATCTTCCTCCCTTCGTTCGTGTTCGTCGCGCTCCTCAATCCGCTTGTCGAAAAGATACGGAACTCGAAGACCTTCTCCGCCTTTCTCGATGCGGTGAATGTCGCCTCGGTGGCGCTCATCGCGACCGTCCTGTTGAGCATGGGAAAGGATTCGATACAGGACTGGAGAAGCGCGCTGATCGCCGTTCTGAGTTTCGGCGTGGTCTTCGGCTTCAAGAAACTCAATTCGGCCGTTGTGATCATCGGTGGCGCCTTTACCGGGTGGCTCTTGTCTTTCTTGCAGTTCTAGCGCTCGATCGGGGAGTGAATCAGAAGGTCAGCACGCGGTCGCTGCCCTCGACCCATTCGGCCAGCGCCGCCATGGTCGATTTCTCCGCGCCGTCGAAGTAGGGATGGTTCTTGTGAATGCCGCACCGCGCCATGCAGGTTCCGCACACCTTGACCGCGACGCCGGCGGCGATGAGTTCCCTCAGCATCTTCGAAAGGTCCTGATCGTAGGTGGCGGGCGGGGTGCAGACATCGCGCGCCATGTCCACCGCATCGTTCATGAGGAAGATGCGGACCTCGTGTCCCGTTTTTCGTAACTGCCCCGCGAGACGCAGGCCGTTCCAAGTAATGTCGGTGCCGTCGTACGGTTCACGGTTGAAGATGATGAGAACTTTCATGCAGGCGACTCCTACTTCTTCAGCACCGCTTTGAGGACGGTCTCTTTATCTATCTTCTTGGTGCAGAAGAACCAGTCGTGGCAGGTGACCTCCTTGTCCTTGCCGTCCATCCGCTCCTTGGCGACGCCGCAGGAACCGGCGGGCGGAACGATGACCGGGTCGCCGGGGCGCCAGTCGGCCGGCATCGCGACATTGAACGCATCGGCGGTCTGCATGGCGATGAGGGCGCGGTACAGTTCGTCGAAGTTGCGGCCGAGGCTCAGCGGGTAGTAGATGATGGCGCGGACGATCCCCTTCGGGTCGATGAAGAAGACGGCGCGGACCGCCTTGGTGGCGCTCTCGCCCGGCTGCATCATGCCGTATTTGTGGGCGACCTCCATGGTGATGTCCTCGATGAGCGGGAACTTCACCTCGACATCCTTCATCCCCTTGTACTCGATCTTTTCCTTGATGGTGCGGAGCCACGCGATGTGGCTGAACAGCCCGTCGACCGACAGGCCGACCAGTTTGCAGTTGGCCTCTTCGAACTGCTTTTCCATCGTGGCGAAGGTCATGAATTCCGAGGTGCAGACCGGCGTGAAGTCGGCCGGGTGGCTGAACAGGATGACCCACTTGCCCGAGTAGTCCTTCGGGAAATTGATGGGACCCTGCGTGGTGACGGCGGTGAATTCGGGGGCCTTGTCTCCGATACGGGGCATAGCGACGATCTTCTCTTCCATGGTTTCCTCCAGTGGATGATGTTTCTTCACTCGAAACGACAATGATCAACGACGCAACAAGATATAGGATGCAAATTAAGTTAGTCAAGTCGAAAAAATCTACTGCTTGAATTAATTAGAGATTATTTTTTGATACGCCACTTGACATTATGAACATAAGTGCATAATATAGCCAATGTGAGTGATCAACTGGCACGCGGAGGTGTGTTATGCCGGGTAGAGATGGAACGGGCCCCATGGGGCAGGGTGCGATGACGGGCGGCGGCTTCGGTCCGTGCGGAAGCGGCAGAGGTACGGGACGCGGTTTCTTCGGCTGCGGATCGTTCGGTCGCGGTACGGGGATGGGCATGGGGAGCGGCGGCCGCGGGTTCCGTCACTGGTTCCGCGCCACCGGACTGACCCGCTGGATGCGGTTCAGGGATACGGGCGTCGATCGGATGGGTGATGTCGATACCGAAAAGGAACTTCTGAAGCGGGAGGCCGAGGCGTTGCAGGCCGAGATGGACCTGCTCAAGAAGCGGATGGCCGAGATCGAAGCGGCCGCCGAAAAGAAGTGATCGCCACGGTGAGCGGCGAACAGTTCGTCTACCGGCCGATCGGTATCATCCGGACGGAGAATACGATCCCGGACAAGACTCCTATCCAGCCGGTCTATGCGGCCGACCGGGAGGGCCGCGCGGAGATATTTTCCGAAGTCGTCGAGGGGCTTCGCGATATCGAAAAATTCTCCCACCTCTATCTGATCTACCACTTTCACCGGGCGGGGGAGCCGCGCCTGATAGTACAGCCCTTCCTTGAGGATGTCGAGCACGGCATTTTTGCGACGCGGGCCCCCGTTCGCCCCAATGCGATCGGTTTCAGCGTGGTCGAACTGATTCGCCGGGAAGGGGCGACGCTCTATTTCCGGGGCGCCGATATCCTCGATGGTACGCCGCTCCTCGACATCAAACCCTACATCGCACGATTCGACCATATTGCGCTCTCCCGCAACGGATGGCAGGATGGAGTGGATGAACAGACGGCAAAAAGAAAAGGCGGCCGAAAAGAATGAACCCTTCATACGGAAAGTGATATCCTCGTGAAGACCTCGCTCGACTGTCTTCCCTGTTTCGTCCGTCAGGCGCTCGACGCCGCGCGGCTTGTTTCGGACGATCCTTCCCTGCACGAAAAGATCGTGCGCGAACTCTTGGAGAGGATCGGTTGGATGGATATGGGGCAGTCGCCTCCTGCGCTGGCCCAGCGTATCCATCGGCGTTTGCGGGAACTGGCGGGAAGCGATGATCCGTATGCCGCGATAAAAGAGCGACAGAACCGGATGGCGTTGGGGTTGGTCCCCTCGCTCCGACGCGATATCGAAAAGAGTGCCGACTCGCTGGCTACGGCGGTCAAACTGGCCGTTGCGGCGAACATTATAGATCTGGGGGCGAAGACCGGCCTGACCGAGGATGAGGTGCTTGCGACCATGAGAAATGCTTCCAGCGCGGAGTTGACGGGCGAGTTCCCGTCGTTTCGCGATGCCGTCGCCCACGCGAAGAATATCCTGTACCTGACCGACAACGCGGGGGAGATCGTCGTGGATCGCCTGCTCATAGAGCAACTTGATCCCGCACGGGTGACGGTGGGGGTGCGCGGCGCACCGGTCATCAACGACGCGGTCATGGCCGATGCCCGGGCCGCGGGTCTGCCAGATATCGTCGCGGTGATCGAAAACGGCTCCGACGCGCCGGGAACGATACTCGCCGATTGCAGTGAGGAATTCCGCCGCCGTTTCCGGGAGGCCGACCTGATCGTCGCCAAAGGGCAGGGGAACTTCGAATCGCTCAGCGATGAGCCGTATAATGTCTGGTTTCTTTTTAAGGTAAAATGCCCCGTGATCGCCGCCCGTTCCGGCCTGCCGGTGGGGGCGCACGCGGTGATGCATACTGCGGAAATGGTATCGGCATGATACGGAGTTTGTCATGAAAAAGATCGGCATCATCATCTGTGACCGCTACCGCTCCTGCGGCGGCGGCAAGTGTTTTCGCGCCCTGCGTGAACGGCGCGGCGCTTTTTCTCGTTATGCACCCGACGAGCCGGTGGAGGTCGTCGGCTACACCTCGTGCGGCGGCTGTCCGGGCGGCAACATAGAATATGTCCCGGAAGAGATGAAAAAGAACGGCGCCGAGGTCATTCATCTGGCCACCGGCTTGGTGGTGGGCTATCCGCCGTGCCCGAACATACGGCGGTTCAAGGAGTTCATCGAAACGGCCTACGGGATACCGGTGGTGATCGGCACCCATCCGATCCCGCAAAAATATATGGAAAAGCATGAGAAACTTCCCTTCTGGCGCGAGACGAAAATGGTGGATATCGCGCGACCGCTTATGGATGAATCACAGGAAATAAAGTCGTCATACAACTGAAAAAAAGGAGAGATCCATGAAGATCGCATGCACCACGACCGGTAACGACCTGCAGTCACCAGTTGATCCGCGGTTCGGCCGCGCGCAGAAACTGCTTATTTTCGACACCGATACCGACACCTTCACCGTCATCGACAATGCGGGCGGTGTCGCGGCGGCGCAGGGGGCGGGCATTCAGGCGGCCGAGGCGGTGGTCCGGGCGGGCGCCGTCGCGCTGATATCGGGACACATCGGTCCCAAGGCCTTCCGCGCTCTGCGGGCAAACAATGTCGCGATGTACACTACCGACGTACCGACGGTCGCCGAGGCGATCGCCCGGTACAAGGCGGGGTTGCTCGTCGAGTCGAAGTCGGCCGATGTGAACGGCCACTGGTAGGTCACACAACCCACAGATACGGAGAGGGATCCATGCAACAGAATAAACGGATCGTGGTCGTCGGCGGATCGGCGGCCGGCCCCAAGGCGGCGGCGCGGGCGCGCCGGATGGACGAACAGGCCGATATCACCATTATCCAGAAAAGCCCCGAACTCTCAATGGCTTCATGCGGTTATCCGTATTATGTCGGCGGTTTTTTCGACGACCGCAACCAGTTGCTCTGCACCCCGGCGGGGGTGGTGCGCGATCCGAAATTCTTCGCGAACGCCAAGAAGATAACGGCCCGCACCGGGACCGAGGTCCTCTCGATCGACCGCAAGAAAAAGACGGTGCGCTGTAGAGATATGGCGAGCGGCGCGACCGACGAAGTGCCCTACGACACCCTCATCCTCACGACCGGTTCAACCCCCAATATGCCATCGATACCGGGCGTGGAACTGGAGGGTATCACGACGCTCCAGAGCATGCACGACGCCGACTATCTGCGGAAGATACGCGACGAGAAAAAGGTGAAAAAGGCGGTCGTCATCGGCGGCGGGCTCATCGGCATCGAGACCTGCGAGGCGCTGCAACTGGCCGGTATCGAGATCACGGTGGTCGAGATGATGCCGCAACTGCTCACCTTCCTCGACGAAGAGTTGGCCAAACTGGTCGAGAACCATGTCCGCAGTAAGGGGGCGCATGTCATCACCGGCAACGGGCTGGCCGCCTTCCTCGGCGAGAAGGGGAAACTGACCGGCATCAAACTCGCTAACGGCACCGAACTGCCGTGCGAACTGGCGGTGGTGGCCATCGGTGTGAAGCCCAATACCGCCCTTGCGCGGGAAGCGGGACTTACCGTCGGCAAGACCGGCGGCATCGCGGTCGACGAATATATGCAGACGAGCGACCCCGCCATTTACGCGGCGGGCGACTGCGTCGAGACCCTCCATCGCATCACCGGCGCGATGGTCCACGCCCCGTATGGCGATCTGGCCAACCTGCAGGGACGCGTGGCGGGAGAGAACGCGATACTCGGTAACCGGGCGACCTTCCCCGGCACGATACAGACCGGCATCTGCAAGGTGTTCGATTTCACCGCCGGTTCGACCGGCCTGTCGGAACGGAACGCCCGGCGCGCCGGGTACGACGATATCGTGACGGTGGTCAACGCGAGCCTCGACAAGCCGGGGTTCATGAGCGGCAAACTGCTGGTCTCCAAACTGGTCGTGGATCGGAAGAGCGGCAAGATACTCGGCGCGCAGTGCGTCGGTCCCGGCGAGGTGGCCAAGCAGATAGCGCAGTGGGCGATGGCGATCATGGGCCGCTTTACGATCGACGAGGTGGTGAACGCCGATCTTCCCTACGCGCCCCCCTTCTCGCTGGCGATAGATCATTTCATCGCGACCGCCCATCTGATGCAGAATAAACTCGTGGGGCGGTTGAAGGGGATCACGGCGGCCGAAGTGAAGAAGAAACTCGATGCGAAGGAGCCCTGTTTCCTGCTCGATCTGCGGGGTCCCGACGAGTACGAGGTGCTTCGCCTCGGACTGGGCGAGACGCTCATTCCGCTGGGCGCGCTCCGCAAACGGCTGGCTGAACTGCCGCAGGATAAAGAGACGCCGATAGTCTGTTTCTGCAAGATATCTCTGCGCGGTTACGAAGGGGCGCTGGTCCTCGAGGCGAACGGCTGGCGTAATGTCCGCGTGCTGGAGGGGGGCATCATGGCGTGGCCCTACCCGCGCGAGAAATGACATGATCATTGCGGTCGCTTCGGGGAAGGGGGGGACCGGTAAAACCACGGTTGCGGTGAATCTGGCGCGGACCTGTGATTGGCCGGTCCAGCTGTTCGATTGCGATGTCGAAGAGCCGAACGCGAACCTTTTTCTGCGAGGCGAAGTAGAGCGCACCGACGAGGTGACGCTCCCGGTGCCGGTCGTTGATGCGGCGAAATGCGACGGCTGTAACGAATGCGGCCGTCTCTGTCAATATCATGCCATCGCCTCGTTCGGTTCGCAGGCGCTGGTGTTCCCCGAACTGTGTCACGGGTGTGGCGGCTGTACGCTGGTCTGTCCGCGCGGCGCCATCACCGAAACGCCACGGCGCATCGGCGTTATCGAAACGGCCCGGTCGGGTGCTGTTGCCTTGCTCACCGGGCGACTCGATGTCGGCGTGGCGCTCGCTCCGCCGCTCATCCGGGCGCTCACGCGGCGCATCCTGCCCGGCGCGACGGCGATACTCGATGCCCCGCCGGGGACCTCGTGTCCCGTGGTGGCGACCGTCACCGACGCCGATGCGGTGGTGCTCGTCACCGAACCGACCCCCTTCGGCCTGCACGACCTGACGCTCGCCGTCGGGACGGTGCGCGCACTCGGCGTCCCCTTCGGCGTAGTGGTCAATCGCGTCGGGGTGGGCGACGGCCGGGTCCATGCCTACTGCGCGGCGGAAGGGATACCGATCCTGCTCGACATACCCGACGACCGTCGTATCGCCGAGGCATATTCGTCCGGCCGGATGGTGGTCGAGGCGCTTCCCGAATACCGGGCGCTTTTCGGCGAACTGTGGCGCGCCATCGGCGAACTCGCGGCGAAAAAGGGGCGCGTGCCGGAGGTGCCGCGATGAAAGAACTGGTAGTGATCAGCGGCAAAGGGGGAACGGGCAAAACGAGCATTGCCGCGGCGCTGGCGCTGCTGGCCGAAAAGCCGGTCGTCGCCGACTGCGATGTAGATGCGGCCGATCTGCATCTGCTCCTTGCGCCGGAGGTGAAGGAGCGACATGAGTTCATCAGCGGTCACGAGGCGGTCATCCGCGCCGCCGACTGCACCGGTTGCGGGAAGTGCGCCGAACTTTGCCGGTTTGACGCGATAGAAAAGAGCGTAGTGGCCGACGGTCGGACCGTCTACGCGGTCGATCCGATCGCCTGCGAGGGGTGTGGCGTCTGCGTCCGTTTCTGTCCGGCGCACGCTATCGATCTCCCCGACAGCCGTTGCGGCGAGTGGATGGTGTCCGATACGCGGGTCGGGCCGATGGTCCACGCGCGGCTCGCCGCCGCCGCGGAGAATTCGGGCAAACTGGTATCGCTTGTGCGCAAAGAGGCGCGTCGGATCGCCGAAGAACAGGGGGCCGATCTTCTCATCGTCGACGGACCGCCCGGCATCGGCTGTCCGGTCATCGCGTCGCTGACCGGCGCGTCATGGGTGCTGGTGGTGACCGAACCGACCGTCTCGGGCGAACACGACATGATACGGGTGTTGGAACTCGCGCGTCATTTCGGGATACCGGCGGCGGTCTGCGTCAACAAGTACGATATCAATCTCGGCACGGCGGTCCGGATAGAGAGCGCCGCGCGGGACCGGGGGGCGTTCATCACGGGACGGATACCCTACGATCCGGCGGTGACCGTGGCCCAATTGAAAGGAAAAAGTGTCGTCGAGACGGGCGGTCCGGCGGCGGAGGCGATACAACAGATGTGGAGAGTGCTATGTCGGATGCTGTAACGGTCAACGGGAACATCGGAAAAACGATACTGGTGATGTCGGGGAAGGGGGGTGTCGGCAAGAGCACCGTCGCGGTCAACATCGCGGTCGCGCTGAAAAAGGCCGGGAAAAAAGTGGGACTGCTCGACGCCGATATCCACGGGCCGAGCATCCCGACGATGATGGGGCTCGAAGGGTCCCGCACGCATGGCGGTCTGGGCGCCATCGAACCGGTCGAGGCGAACGGGGTCAAGGTCATCTCGATGGGCTTTTTCCTCGACAAGAACGACGATCCGGTCATCTGGCGCGGACCGATGAAGATGAATGTCATCAAACAGTTCCTCGCCGATGTCGCGTGGGGCGAGCTCGATGTGCTGGTGGTCGATCTGCCGCCCGGCACCGGCGACGAGCCGCTTTCGGTCTGTCAACTGATCGGGAGAGTGGACGGCGCGGTGATCGTCACGACCCCCCAGCGGGTCGCCGCGGTCGATGTCCGCAAGTCGATATCGTTCTGCAATGAACTCAAGGTCCCGGTGGTCGGTGTCGTCGAGAACATGTCGGGGTTTCGCTGTCCTCACTGCGGGGAGGTGACCGATATCTTTCTGAGCGATGGCGGACGGAAACTCGCCGAAGAGCGCGGCGTGCCGTTCCTCGGCGCGGTGCCGATAGACCCGCTCATCGTCAAGTCGGGCGACGGTGGTTATCCGATGGCGGGGATCGATCAGGACGACGATACGCACCGGCGGTTCGCCGTCATCACGGCGGGCATCGACCAGTTTTTATCGAAAAAGATGGAATAAAAACAGGCTACTTGACATTATGAACTTTGGTGCATAATATGCGTTCGTGTTTGGCATGAAAGACAGTGAGGTGTTCGCATGACCTTGTTCCTGATCGTTCTGTTCACGCTTCTCGGATCGGTCTGTTCGGTCGGCATCGCCGCGCTTCTTTTGATCTTCAAGGGCCACCGACTCGCTTCCCTTACCAACCTGCTTATTCCCTATGCCATCGGCACGCTGCTCGGCGCCGCCTTTTTCGGCATGATACCGCACGCCTTGGAGCACCTTCCCAGCGCCACGGTCCTCCCCACGGTGCTTTTCGGTATCATGATCTTCTATCTGCTGGAAAAGATAACGCTGTGGCGGCATTGCCACGAACACGATCAACCGTGCACCGTACATACCCGTGCCGGGTCGATGATCCTTATCGGCGATTCGCTCCATAATTTAGTGGATGGCGTGGCGATCGGGGCGGCTTTCCTCGCCTCGGTGCCGGTCGGCATCGCCACGGCGGTCGCCGTCATCGCCCACGAGGTGCCGCAGGAGGTAGGCGATTTCGTGATCCTTCTGGAGAGCGGCTACTCCCGTTCCCGGGCGTTCTGGTATAATCTGCTTTCCAGCGTCGCTTCCCTGCCGGGGGCCGTTCTCGCCTATTATCTGCTTCCCTTCGTGTCGTCGGTGGTGCCATACCTGCTTGCCGTTTCGGCGGCGAGTTTCCTTTACATCGCGCTCGCCGATCTCGTTCCGGGTCGTCGTGCCACCGGAGGGATACGGAGCCTGCTGTGGGAGGTCCCGCTCATCCTGACGGGATTGCTTACGATCGTCGTGGTGCGGGAGGTCATAGGACACTGATGCCGCGCCCGAGAAAATGCCGCCGGGTGGGACGACCACCCACTTTTATTTGCTTCAAACCGCGTGCCGTTCCTTTTCGCAGTCTGAAAAAAGTGACCCTGTCGCTGGACGAATTCGAGGCGATACGGCTCGCCGACCACGAGGGACTGGAACATGCGGAGGCGTCCGAACGGATGAACATCTCGCGGCCGACCTTCACGCGGCTCGTCGAGGCGGCCCGCCACAAGACGGCGCAGGCCATCGTCGAGGGGACGGCGCTCGTCATCGAGGGGGGATCGGTCGATGTCGAGGGCGATTTCTGCCGCTGTCCGCGGTGCGGCGGGGTGCGGGAACACCGGCGCGGCGGTCACCATGAGCGGTGCGGTTACTGCGGTACCGAACACGATTGCAACGATACACAACCCATCACAGAGGAGAAACAGCCATGAAAGTATGCTTTCCCGTTGAAGAGAACAAAGGACTCGCCAGCATCGTTTACAACCATTTCGGTTCGTCGCCGATGTTCCTGCGGGTCGACACGGTCGACAACAGCGTGACGCTCATCACCAACAGCAACCAGCACCACGATCACGGTATGTGCCATCCGCTCGCGGCGCTTGACGGGCAGGAGGTCGATGCGCTCGTTCTCGGGGGCATCGGCGCCGGCGCGCTCGCTAAACTGACCGACGCCGGGATCGCCGTCTACCGCGCTGCGGCCCCGACGATACGGGAGAACCTCGATCTTATCGCGCAGAAAAAACTGCGCCCGATGGATGCCGCGTGCGGCGGTCACGGTCACGGCGGCGGGTGCGGTCACTAGGAGAACGCCATGCGGATAGTCCTGAACGGTCTCGAAAAGTCGTTCCTCGATCCGTCGGGGAACCGGCGGCGCGTTATCAGCGCGATATCGGCCGATATCGCGCCGGGGGCGCTCGTGGCGGTGACCGGGCCGTCGGGCGCCGGGAAGACGACCTTTTTCAACCTCGTGTCGGGTCTGTTTCTTCCCGACAGCGGCACGATAACGGCCGACAAGACCGAGTTGACCGCGCTTTCGGAGCGGGAACGCGACCGGTGGCGGGCCAAGGAGGTCGGCTACATATTCCAGACCTTCAACCTGCTTTCCGACCTTTCGATCATCGACAATGTCGTCCTGCCGCATATCCTCATCGGGAACGGCGCGAAGGGCGATCTTGAAAAACGGGCCGAAGAGTCGCTGACGGCGCTCGGGATCGGCGATCATCTGCGCAAGTATCCGCACCAACTTTCTGTCGGTCAGCGCCAGCGGGTGGCGGTGGCGCGGGCGCTTCTGGTCTCTCCGCGTATCATCATCGCAGATGAACCGACGGCCAATCTCGACGACGCATCGGCCCGCATCGTGGCCGACGCGATACTGACCCTGCGCGGCCGCTCGACCGTCTTTCTCGCCTCGCACGACGGCCGTTTCAACGCCGTGAAGCCCGACCATACTATCGCCCTTGGCGGGGAGGTGAGCCCATGCGTAAGGTGAACGCGCTTCTGACGCTGGTGTTCGCCTCGCTCAAGGGGAGACTCTTCGCGACGACCGTTTCCATCCTTGCCGTCGCGGCGGCGCTCGCGGTGGTCGCCGTGACCGGCATCGTATCGTTCGCCATCGCCAAGCAGGCGTTCGAGTCGGGACAGAAATATCCCTTCATCGTCGCCGCCGAGGGGGCGAGCGAGACGCAGATCATCCTTTCGACCATTTTCCACATCGACAAGCCGCGCGGCAAGATACCGTTCGATACCTACGAGTCGCTGAAAAAGGATCCGCGTGTCACGACCGCCTTTCCCATCGCCATGGCCGATTCGATAGGGGTATTCCCCATCATCGGGACCGACGGTGCCTTTGTGAAGGATATCGGGGCGACTTACCGCGGCGATATCGCGCTTGCCGATCCGCACGACGCGGTGCTCGGCGCGACTGTGGCGCGGCAACTGCTCATGGATATCGGGGCCGAATTCACCGGGACCCATGGCATGGGCGGTTCGGCCGACGAGGCGCACGAACATGCCGGTCATACCTACACCGTAAAAGGCATTCTGGACCCGACCGGTGGCCCCGAGGATGCGGCGGCTTACACCTCCTACAAGGCGGTGTGGGCGATCCACGCCCACGGCGAACACCACGAAGAGGGTGACCATCATGGCGAAGACCACGACCGCTACCATCTGTCCGACGGCATGCTGACCGCCGTCATGGCGCGCACCGCGAATCCGGTGCAGGTATTCGACCTGCAGCAGGAATACAGCCGTCCGGGGCTCACCACCGTCAACACTGCCAACGCCGTACGGTCATTCCAGAAGTACTTCAACACGGCGGGACTGGTCGCCACCTTCTTTGCGGGGCTCACGCTTCTCATCGCGGCGGCGCTCATACTCGCCATCACGCTGATGGCGCTCGACGCGCGGCTGCGGGAACTGGCGCTTCTGCGCATACTCGGCATCGGCCGCGGGGCGATAGCGCTCCTCATCATGTTGGAGACGCTTATCGTCACCGTTGCGGGCGTTCTGCTGGGATTCCTTCTCGGACACGGCATACCGGCCCTTTTCGCCAAAGCTATCGGTGCGCTGGTCGGTGCCTCGATAGAACCATGGCACATCGGCGCGAACGAACTGCCGGCCATTATCGGGGCGCTCCTGCTCGGACAGGCGGTCGCTCTCATCGCCATGCTCCGTGCCTACCACATGAACCTTGTCGAGGAAAGCGGGAAGAATTAACCCGCGTCACATCGAATTAAATTGAATTTCATCGGGAAGCGGATATAGTTTCGGCGTTGTGTGTTGACTTACCTTTTTTGGAGGACACGATGACCACGCAGTATGTTTATTTCTTCGGTCCCGACGGTTCCGAGGGGAACGCCACGATGAAGAACACCCTCGGCGGCAAAGGGGCCAACCTCGCCGAGATGTCTAACCTTGGTATCCCGGTCCCGGCCGGTTTCACCATCTCGACCGATATGTGCACCGTCTACTATAAGATGGACCGGAAATATCCGCCCGAACTGAAAAAGCAGGTGGCGGAGAATCTGGCGAAGATAGAGAAGGTGATGGGCAAAAAGTTCGGTTCGGCCCGCAACCCGCTCCTCGTGTCGGTCCGCTCGGGCGCCCGCGCCTCGATGCCCGGCATGATGGACACCATCCTCAACCTTGGCCTCAACGAGGACACGCTCAAGGGGCTCATCCGGAAACCGGGCGACGAGCGGTTCGCGTGGGATTCCTACCGCCGCTTCATCCAGATGTACGGTGATGTGGTCATGGGGCTCAAGCCGGAGAACAAGGACGAGGAGGATCCGTTCGAGGTGGTCATGCACCAACTCAAGAAAGAACGGAAGGCGAAACAGGACCTCGACCTGACGACCGCCGACCTCAAGGAACTCGTCAAGCGCTACAAGGCGGCCATCAAGAAGAAACTGGGGAAGGACTTCCCGACCGATCCCGAGGAACAGTTGTGGGGCGCCATCAACGCGGTGTTCGGTTCATGGATGAACGACCGCGCCATCCGCTACCGCAAGATGAACGAGATCCCCGACGAGTGGGGGACCGCGGTCAATGTGCAGGCGATGGTGTTCGGCAATATGGGCGCCGACTGCGCCACCGGCGTTGCCTTCACCCGCAACCCGGCGACCGGCGAGAACAAGTTCTTCGGTGAATACCTCATCAACGCGCAGGGAGAGGATGTCGTCGCCGGCATCCGTACCCCGCAACAGGTCACGCTCGAAGGGTCCCGCAAGTGGGCCACCGAGAACGGCATCAGCGAAAAGGACCGCAAGGCCAAGTACCCCTCGCTCGAGGAATATATGCCCACGACCTACAAACAACTCGTCGCGATCTACACGAAACTCGAAAAGCACTACCGCGACATGCAGGACATCGAATTCACGATAGAGGGCAAGAAACTCTACATGCTCCAGACCCGCAACGGCAAGCGGACCGCGGCGGCGGCGGTCAAGATCGCCGTCGACATGGTGAAGGAGGGACTCATCGACCGCGACGAAGCGCTCCTTCGCGTGAAACCGGCCGATCTCGACCAACTGCTCCACCCGCAGTTCATCAAGGCCGAGAAGGGCAAGGGCAGGATGATAGCGCGCGGCCTTCCGGCGAGCCCCGGCGCGGCGACCGGTCGCGTGGTGTTCAACGCCGAGGATGCCGAGAAATGGACCGAAAAGAAAGAAAAGGTGATACTCGTCCGCATCGAGACCAGCCCCGAGGACATCGGCGGCATGGCGGTCGCGCAGGGCATACTTACGGCGCGCGGCGGCATGACGAGCCATGCGGCGGTCGTGGCGCGCGGCATGGGTAAATGCTGCGTCGCCGGTTGCGGTGCTCTGCAGATAGATTACAAGGCGCGGACCCTCAAGGCCGACAAGGCGATGGTGAAAGAGGGCGACTGGATATCGCTCGACGGCTCGACCGGCGAGGTGTTCCTCGGCCAGATAAAGACCGAGGCGCCCAAGTTCGAAGGCGAGTTCGGCGTGCTGATGGGCTGGGCCGACGCACGGCGCACCCTCAAGGTCCGCACCAACGCCGACACCCCGCACGATTCGACCGTGGCGCGCAACTTCGGCGCCGAAGGGATCGGGCTCACCCGCACCGAGCACATGTTCTTCGAAGGCGACCGCATCCTCGCGGTCCGCGAGATGATACTGGCCGACGACGAAACGGGCCGCCGCAAGGCGCTCGCGAAACTCATCAAGCACCAGCGCGACGATTTCTACGGCATCTTCAAGGCGATGCGCGGCCTGCCGGTCACCATCCGCCTGCTCGATCCGCCGCTCCACGAGTTCCTCCCGCAGGAACTGCCTCAGCAGAAGGAAATGGCGCAGACCATGAAGATATCCCTGAAACAGGTGCAGGAGAAGGTCGAGGAACTCCACGAGTTCAACCCGATGCTCGGCCACCGCGGCTGTCGTCTGGGCATCACCTATCCCGAGATATCGGAGATGCAGGCCCGCGCCATCTTCGAGGCGGCGTGCGATCTCGCGAAAGAGAAGGTGCAGGTCCTGCCCGAGGTCATGATCCCGCTCGTCGGCGACAAGAAGGAATATCTCCATCAGGCCGACATCATCGTGAAGACCGCCGAAAAGGTCTTCGCCGAGAAGAAGATAAAGGTCAACTACATGGTCGGCACGATGATAGAGGTCCCGCGCGGCGCGGTGACCGCCGATGAGATAGCGCAGAGCGCCGAGTTCTTCTCGTTCGGCACCAACGACCTCACCCAGATGACGCTCGGCTTCTCGCGTGACGACGCGGGCCGCTTCATCAAGGTCTATATCGACGGCAAGATACTCGAAAAGGACCCGTTCCAGTCGATAGACCAGACCGGCGTCGGCCAACTGGTCGCAATGGCGTGCGAGAAAGGACGCAAGACCCGCCCGAACCTCAAACTCGGCGTCTGTGGCGAACACGGCGGCGATCCCGATTCGATAGACTTCTTCCATCGCGTCGGGCTCAACTATGTCTCCTGTTCGCCCTACCGCGTGCCGATAGCGCGCCTCGCGGCGGCGCAGGCGGCCATCAAGCACGACAAGGTGCGGATGGTCAAAGAGGCGGTCAAGAAAGGGGCCGAAACGATGGGCTCGCGGTTCTTCGCGACGGTGAGAACGGCAAGCGTCGAGGCGGAGAAACTGGGTAAGAAGGCGAAGATAGTCGCCCGCCGCACCGGAAAGAATGTCGAGCGGAAACTCAAGAAGAAGTAAGCCGTTCCAGCCGTTTCTTCACGCTTTCGGCGTGAAGTTCCTCCTGCCGCATGAGTTCTTCAAAGAGTTTAACCATGTCGGGCCCGAGATCGGTCAGCGCCAGCATCGTCTGGTAGAACTGCCGGGTATTGAGTTCGCGTTGATGGGCGATGGTCAGTATCTCGCGGGGGGTCGAGCGCGGGGAGACCTCGCCATGAACGATGAGCCGTTCGAGCGTACCGGCGGGGGCCGGGACCGTCCGACCGGGGCCAAGTGTCTTGAGGAGCGCGCGGACATTGTTCAGGTGCCCCTTTTCCTGTTCGGCGAGATCGCGGCAGAGTTCCTTGAGCCCTTTGTCGGTCATCGCCTCGGCGGCGAGCGAATAGAACGCGAAACTTTCGGTCTCTATCTTCGCGGCATGTTCGAGTATGTCGCGGGTGGTCAGTTCCCTCATGTCGTCCCTCCTTCGCGCAGATAGCGGTCGATGCCGACGGCGGCGGCGTGGCCGTTGGCGATGCCGTGGATGACATCGGGGCCCTGCACGATGTCGCCGCCGGCATAGAGCCATGGCACGCTCGTGCGGAAATGCCTGTCGACCTTCGGGCGGCCCCGTTCGAACACGATCTGGTTCTTCAGGTCGTCGGGCAGGTAGGAAAGATCCATCCCCTGACCGATCGATTCGACCACCATCGCGCCGCTGATCGCGATCTCGTCGGCGGTGTCGAAACGCGGGGCGAAGCGGCCGTTCTCATCGAATACCGACAGGCAGCGGACGAAGCGGGCCCCCGTCACGCGGTCGCCGTCGGTCTCGATATGGGTGGGCCCGTAGCCGGGACGGAGAATGACCCCCTCCTCGCGCGATTCGATGATCTCTTCGCGGTCGGCCGGCATGACATCCTCGGTCTCAAGGCACAGGAGCGTCACGCCGACTTTGCCGTATTTCCTCATCTGGAGGCGGGCGAGCGTCCGGGCGATGTCCATCGCGACATTGCCGCCGCCGATGACGATCGCCTCACCGGGGCAGAATATCTCTTCGCCGAGCGTCACGCGCCGCAGCAGGTCGATCGATTGGAACACCTTCGGGTGGTCGGCGCCGGGGACCTTGGTCGAGCGGCCGAGGTGGAGGCCGGTCGAGATGAAGAGGGCGTCGAACCGTTTGCGCAGGTCGTCGAGGGCGATATCCTTCCCGACGCGGGTGTTCAGCGTCAGTTTCACGCCGAGCCCCATCACGAAGGCGATGTCCTTGTCGAGCTGGTCGTAGGGGAGCCGATATTCGGGGATGCCGTAGCGCATCATGCCGCCGGCGGCGGGAAGCGCCTCGAATATCTCGACGGCGTGGCCCATCCGGGCGAGGTAGTAGGCGGCCGACAGCCCCGCCGGGCCGGCGCCGACGACGGCGACCTTCTTACCGGTGGCCGGTTCGGTCGCGCCGACGATGGCGCGGTACTGGTCCAGCGGCACCTGATCGGCGATGTGGCGTTTGAGCCAACGGATCGCGACCGGATCGCCCTCATGCCTGACGGCGCAGACCGATTCGCATTTGTGGGTGCAGACCCGTCCGCAGACCTCGGGGAGCGGGTTGGTATCGTAGAGGAGTCTGAGCCCCCGTTCATAGTCGCCGTCGCGTATCGCCGCGATGTAGTCGGGTATCGCCATGTGGGCGGGGCAGGTGGCGGTGCACAGGCCGCAGGCGACACAGCGGTCGGCTTCCTTGCGCGCCTCTTCCACCGAATAGCCCTTGACGATCTCGATGAACGAACCGATGCGGGCATCGGGGCCGAGCTCCTTCATGTGGACGCGCTCTTCGGGGGTGAGGCGGTGGTCGTCGGGCCGCTGATAGCCCAGCGCGGCATCGTCCCACTTCTTCCTGTCGACGCCGGGGGTGAAGCGGAAGGCGTCGGGATCGCGGTCGATCCACTGGTAGTCGTTGGACATGGTGAGCGACTTGGTCATGCAGACATCGACGCACAGGGCGCACCAGCAGCAGCGGCCGTAGTCGATCCGAGGGCGGAGCCCCGAATCGCCGTCCTTCGCCGAGATGCCGTCGACCGGGACCATGTCGATGGCGCCGTTCTGGCAGATCGTCTCGCAGGTGCCGCAGCCGATGCACTTCTTCACATCGTTCTTGTGGAAACCGCGGTAACGCGGCGCGCCGGGGCGCTGCCGGACCGGGTCGTCTATCGTCACCGGGTCGCGGAACAGGTTCTTCCAGACGGTGAAGGGTGAGAGGAGATCGCGTATCTTCATCGTCACCTCTCTATCTCGGGCGGGTAGGTGTGGAACGACACCATGAGCGCCGCGACATCGGATATGTTCACATTGATGATCAACCGTTCCAGAAGCGCCACGGCGTGGGTGTAGGAGGGGCCGCGGACATTCACGCGGCGCGGGTAGCCCGAACCGTCGGCGACGAGGTAGTAGCCGTATTCGCCGCGCGAACATTCGGCGCGGATGTAGGTCTCGCCGCGCGGCACCTTCCAGTGGAGGACATTGGGTATCTTCGCCATGAGCGGGCCGTCGTGCGGCATTTTGGCGAGTATCTGGCGGATGAGGTCGATGGAAAGAAGTACATCGCGGCGGCGGACATCGGCGCGGGTGTAGGCGTCGGAATCCTTACCCATGACCGGTTCAAAGTCGAGTTCGGGGTAGACGAGGTAGGGGAAGTCCCTGCGGACATCCTTGGCCACGCCGGCGGCGCGGGCGTTCGGCCCGGTGACGCCGTAGGGGTCGATGAGCGCCGGGTCGATAACGCCCAGCCCGATGGTGCGCTTCTTGAAGACGGCGTTGCAGAACATCGCCTCGTAGACATCCTTCATCGTGCTCTCGATCTCGCGGAGCGTCTCCTCCATCCGCTTCTCGAAGCCGTCGGGGAGGCCGTCACGGACGCCGCCCGGCAGGATGAACATGTGGTAGATGCGGGCGCCGGTCAACTCCTCGAACCGGTCGAGCATGAGGTCGCGGACATAGGTGGTCCACTGGCCGATGACCCCCATGCCGAGGCTTCCCGCCTGTCCGCCGAGGTACATCATGTAGGAATTGATGCGCCCCATCTCGAGGATGAGGGTCCGTATCCAGTCGGCGCGGCGCGGCGCGGTGATGCCCGAAAGTTCCTCGACTGCGGCGGCGTAGCAGTATTCGTTGAAGTCCGGTTCGGGGACGCAGATGCGGCAGACGATGGGGAAACACTGGATGTAGGTGCGCCGCTCCATCAGTTTCTCGAAACCGCGGTGCAGGTAGCCGACATGGGTCTGGCAGTCCACCACCTCGTCGCCGCAGACGGTCAGTTCCAGCGACATGTTGCCGGTGATGCCGGGATGCTGGGGCCCCTGCCACAGCTTCAGGTATTTGCCCGAGGTCAGGTCGATGTCGAGCGTCCCGTCCGGCTTTTTCGCCGGGTATTGACTGCGGTCGGGTTCGTAGAGCGCCATTATCACGCCTCGTCGGGGTAAAGCTTTTCTTTCATATGCTTCGCCGGGTCTTTGGTCGCGCGGCCCGGCCGGTGGTTGAAGTTCTCTTCGGAGAATTTCTTCGTGTCGAAATCGCGCCGGTAGGGGGGCATGCCGGTCCAGCCCTCAAGGATGAACTCCTCGTTCACGCGGGGACTGCCGGGGAAGTCGATGCCGAACATCTCGCGCAGTTCGCGCTGGTAGGTCGCGGCGGTCGGCCAGAGGTCGTGGATCCCCTCCATCGTGGCGCCGTCGCGCGGGATGAGGACCCGGAGGCCGAGATCGCGCTTCGCGGCGCGGTCATTGAGCAGGTAGGTGAGTTGGAAGAATCCCTCTTCCAGCCAATCGACCGCCGTCAGCAGAACCAGATGGGTGAACCCTGCGCGGTCGCGCAGATGGATGAGGAGCGGCCGCAGGTGCTCCTGGGGCACCGTCACGAAGGAGAGATCTCGGCGCTGTTCGGCATATTCCCCGAGCGGGAAGAGCCGTTTCAGCTGTTCATAGAGTTCACGCATCACTTCCTACCAGTTATAATCGGGCATATCCCAATCGTGTATCACCTGTTTCTGGTTCGCCTTGTAGCGGTCAAATTCGGCGGCGTACTTGTTGGCCCCTTCGCCCTTCCCCTCGCGGATGATCCGCTTGAGTTCCTCGAACCCCGCCAGCAGCGCCTCGGGACGCGGCATGCAGCCCGCCACATAGACATCGACCGGCAGATAGTCGTCGAGCCGCTTGATGGTGTTGTAGGAGTCCCAGTACATCCCGCCGTTTATCGTGCAGGAGCCGAGCCCCATGACATATTTCGGGCTCTGCATCTGTTCGTAGGAGCGGATGACCCGCTTGAGGGTCTTGGTCGAGAGGTAACCCGATATGATGAAGAGGTTCGACTGGCGCGGGGTCGGCCGCCACTGGACGCCGAAGCGGTAGGCGTCGAAGCGGGGCGTCATGAGCGGCCGCATCTCGATGGCGCCGCAGCCGGTGGCGAAGCCGAGTATCCAGAGCGATTCGGAACGGGCCCAGTTGAAGAAGTCCTCGACTATCTTAGATACGGCGGGCGGTTCGACCTGCGGCCGTGCGTCGCAGTAATAGTCGCGCAGCGGATCGACCTCGAACTCGACGCCGTCGGGCCCCAAGACCTTCCGTTTTTTCAGTTCATCCTTCATGTCGCCTCACACCAGCACTATCGAAAGAATGCCTATCGGCACCGCCCAGATCAGGAACCAGCGGATCGACTGATCGACGCGGAACCGCGGAAAGGCCACCCCGACGAAGACCGACCACATATAAATGAGGAATACCTTGAGGAAGAAGATCGGCCAGTTCGACGCGCCGCCGAAGAAGAGGTTCATGTAGATCACCAGTTTCGCGATGGGGAAGAGGGCGCGGTTGGTCTGCATGAGGGCGAGGTAGGAGGAATGGTATTCGGTCGGCGGCCCGATGGGTATCTCCTGCGGCGCGAGCACCACATCGAAGGGGGGGCGCATCATCGAGCCGAGCAGAGACAGCATCGCCGCGACGACCGCGAGCGGGTTGGTGAAAAGGGTCCAGTGGAGGATGCCCCCCTGCTGGGCCGCGACGATATCGGTGACCGAAAGGGTCTGGTACTGAAGCGCCACCGAGAAGATGGCCAGCGCGAAGGGGAGTTCGGCGGCGGTCACCTGCGAGAGACCCCGCGTGATGCCGATGGCCGAGTAGGGGTGCCCGCTCTCGGCGGCGCCCAGCGCCATCCCGAGCGTCCCGAAGAAGACGAAGTAGAGGGCGAGTATGAGGTCGCCCGCGAACGAAAGGTTGGAGAACATATACGAGCCGTAGATCGACGGTATGAACAGCAGCAGCCCCACGCCGCCCGAAAGCCGGAACACCGGGCCGAGGTAGTACATCACGCCGTGCGTTATCGAGGTGCGCAGGCCGTAGTTCTTGGCCACATCGAAATAGGTCTGCCAGATCGGGATGCCGCGCCGCCGCCCGACCCGCGCCGCTATCTTGGCGATGAAGGCGTTGAGAATGTAGCCGAAATTGATGACGATGAAAAGGGTGAGGAGCGCGTAGGGTATCTTCATCCAGTCGAACTGCATCCTACCCTCCGGTCCAGAAGAGGTACACGATCACGACGAAGGCGAGGAAATGGAGCGCATAGGTCTGCGGATTGCCGGTGTAGAGCCGCCGCCCGAGGTCGCCCGCGGTGTGCAGGATGTCGGCGACGGTGTCCCAGAACCGCGTCACGAACGGCTGTACGAGGAAGCCGAGCGCCTTGCGGTAGGGGGCGAAAAAGTTCCACGCGAAGTGGGTCGTCTCGGGGCGGTAGGGCCGTTCGGCGGCGAAGACGATGTTGAACTGCTTCACCTTCTGCGCGCGGCGGTTGATGAACAGCAGCCACGCAAAGAGAGAGCCGAATATCACGCAGACGATGATCATGATCGAGACGGGGCTCCAGTAGCCGAACTGGCTCGTTATCGTGATCCCTTCCCAATTCAGACCGCCTTCGGGGAAGAACTGGCCGAGGTAGGCGTCGACGCGCCGCAGGGCGAGCCCCGGGACGATGGCGAAGGCCATCAGCAGGCCGACATAGAGCATCTGCGGCAGGATGATCCAGAAGGGGGCCTCCTTGATGCGGCGATTCTCGTCCTTCAACTGGCCGAGGAAGACGGTATGGATGAGCCGGAAGAGGTAGAGGAACGCGATCGGGCCCGAGAAGAAGGTGATGACCATCGGCAGACGGTGTTCGGCCGAGAGGATGGCGTTGTAGAATATCCAGCGGCCGCCGAAGCCCGACAGCGGCGGTACGCCCGAAACGGCGATGATGCCGATGAGCACCGCGATGAACGAGAGCGGCATGAGGGTGATGAGACCGCCCATTTTATACATGAGCCGCGTGCCGGTCCGTTTCGCGACGCCGCCCGCCGAGAGGAACAGCATCGACTTATAGATATAGTGGTTGATGACGAACATGAAGGCCATCACCCAGCCGAGGTGGTTCATGAGGGCGAGGCCGAAGAGGGCGTAGCCCATCTGGCCGATGGAGGAGTAGGCGAGGAGCCGTTTGGCGTCCTCTTCGAATATCGCCATGAGGTTGCCCAGAAGCGCCGAGAGTGCGCCGATATAAAGCATGGCGTGGGTGAGTTCGATGCCGTAGAGCGACTGTTTCCCCATCGCGAGCATCAGCACCATGAGTCCGTAGAGACCGGCTTTCAGCAGGATGCCCGACACCATCGGCGACACATCGGTCTCGGCCTCGGCGTGGGCGCCGGGGAGCCAGATGTGAAGCCCGATCGCGGCGGTCTTGGTCATGAAACCGATTGCGAGGAGGAGGAACACCCATCCGGCCGTTTCGCCGGTCAGGGCTTTGAGTGCATCGCTCATCGGTAGCGGGCTGACAGAGGAGGCGATCGCGAAGCCGGTGAGTATCAGGAAGGCGCCGCCGAGCGAGAATATGATGTACGACAGGGCGTGCGGTTCGGAATGTTTGCCGCGCAGTATCAGGAGGTAGGAGCCGACGGTGAGCAGTTCCCACGCGACGAAGAAGGAGAAGAAATCGGTCGCGCCGATGAGTTGCGTGAGTCCGGCGTACATGAGCATCGCCGAGGGGTAGAACCCGACGCGGCGGCCGTGGGCGTCGTAACTCGCGAGCAGGATCAACGGCCCGCCGATGAGTATGATGACGGCGAAGATGAGCCGGAGCGGGTCGTAATCGGCGTAGTTTAAGATGAAGTAGCCCACCATCCCGACGATGGCGATGGTGTTCTTGACCCACGCCGGGAGCCAGTCGAGCAGCAGGAACGACAGGGCGAAGAGGAGCGGCACGGCATGCAGGATGTTGCCGTGGCCCGAAAGGTCGCCCCAGAGATACGCGAATATCCACCCGGCCGCGAGCGCCGCGACGATGGCGGTGACGGCGAGCGGATAGCAGGATATCTCTTCGACCGGCTTGTCGCGTTTTATCGTGTAGCCGAACCAGCGGAAGAGGTACCCCGCCTCGATGAGCGCGCCGATGAGTATCGCCGCGAGGAGGAGGTAGCGGCCGTTGCCGGCGAGCGCGACGGCGAGTTCCCACTTGGCGTAGAAGCCGGGGAACGGCGGCAGTCCGGTCAGGAGCGCGACGAACGAGATGAAGGCGAAGATGAGCACCGGATGGCCGCGCAGGGCGCTCCAGCCGGCGATGTCGCGCGACGCGATGAGCCCCGACAGCCAGTAGAGCCCCGCTTTGGCGGCGGCGTGCGCCGCGAGCAGGCCGCCCGCGACGAAGAGGTAGCTGTCGCCGAGTATGTCGCGCTGGCCGATAACCGCGAGGATGAGCCCGATCTGGGCGATCGACGAATAGCCGAGGAGCCGCCGGTCGTTCCTCTGCGGCAGGGCGAGCAGGTTGGCGGCGATGAAGGTGACCACGCCGATGCCGGTCGCGATGGGGAGCCACGACGGGCCGCCGATCACCAGCAGTTTGGCGACCGCGTAGAGCGTCGCCGCCGCCGAGGCGGCCGAGAAGAGCCCCGCGAAGGCGGGATGGGCCGACTCGTAGATGTCGAGCGCCCAGCCGTTGGCGGGGAAGGGCTTCAGTTCCGCCACCACCGCGATGAACATCAGGAAGAAGGCGATCGACCCCGCCTGCAGGGCGGCGAAATGGTCGGGGCGCATCAGGTCGATGTTGAGCACGCCGGTCGCGTGGTAGGAGAAGATGATGCCGATGAGGAGGAACGCCGATATCACCTGCGATACGATGAGGTACTTGAACCCGGCGGCCACCGCCCGCTCGTCGTCCGACAGGAGCATGAGCCCGCCGGTCGCGATGACCGAAAGTTCGAAGAAAACGAAGAGGTTGAATATGTCGCGGGTGAGCACGATGCCGTTCTGCGCCATCACGAACACCAGCAGCACCGCCATCGCGGCGCGGCCCTTTTCGAGGAACGCCCGTTTGAGATAGAGCGCCGAGAAGAGTCCCGTCAGGTTGATCAGGAGCGTCAGCGCCGCCTCGGGAAGCCCCATCCGCAGGTTGATCGCGAAGGGGGGCTGGACCCCGGCGGTGAATATCTCGACCGGCTGCGCCGCGTAGACGGCGAAGGCCCAGACCCATTCGGCTGCGATGAAGGTCATGAAGCCGAGCGCGAAGAGCGTTACGGCGTAGGCGGCGACCCGCCAGCGTTCGCTGAAGAGCCCCAGCAGGAATTCGGCGGCCAGCGCCGCCGCTATGATGACGATCGCGCTTACCATTTAAGTTCGGTGCATTTGGTGATATCGAGGGTCCGTTTCTTTTCGTAGAACCGGTAGGCGAACGCGAGCATGAGCGCGGTGATCCCCATGCCGATGACGATGGCGGTCAGCACCAGCGCCTGCGGCACCGGGTCGATGATGCGGCTTAACGCATCGGCGACCGGGACCGTTTCGTCGAGGATGGGGGCGGTGCGGCCGCGCATATAGCCGACGGCCACCATGACGATGTTCACGCCGGTGTCGGCGACGGTGAAGGCGACGATCATCCGCAGGATGTTGCGGTTGGTCAGCGCCCCGTAGAAACCGACGAGTATCAGGATGAATCCGGCGGCCATCGCGATCTGGGCCATCAGAGTTCCTCCGTTTCCGAAAGGTGCGCCAGTATCGAGGAGAATTCGGCGCCGACCTTGAGCCCGATGAGCGCATAGATGAGCGGTATCGCGCCGGCCGAGAAGAGCGCCCCCAGTTCGCCTCTCGGCAGGAGGTGGCTGTCGAGGAAACCGCCCGCCAGCACTATGCCGAGGATGGCGATGCCGACATAGAACAGGCCCGATACCGATTCGACCGTGTCGATGACGCGGTGACTGAGACAGCGGCAGGGATCGGCGAGCAGGATCAGCAGCACGCCCGAGGCGATGATGGCGCCTCCCTGAAAACCGCCGCCGGGGGTCAGGTGGCCGTTCGCGAAGACATAGACGCCCAGCAGGATGATGAGCGGCGCGAGGAACCGGCTGCCGGTCGCGAGCAGTTCTCCCACCGGGGCCAGTCGCCGTTTGTCGGATGTGCGGCGCCGTCCGTGAGCGAGCACCAGACCCACGATCGCGGCGGTCAGGAACAGCACCGTCACCTCGCCCAGCGTGTCGAGCCCGCGGTAGGTGACGACGATGGCGGTGACGATGTTGGTCGCGCCGATGTCGGCGGCGGTCCGTTCGGCGTAGTAGCGGGCGGTGGTATTGAGTTCGGCGTCCGGTTCGTAGGTGAACAGAAGTCCCATGAATATCGAGGCGATGCCGGCGAGGAGCAGTATCGCGGCGAATTTCCTAATCATGCTCGCCCCCCCGCATCCGGCCGAGGATGAAGAAGAACAGGAAGGTGGTCAGTCCGCTCCCGATGGCCGCCTCGGTCATCGCCACATCGGGCGAGGCGAGGAGGAGGAACAGGACCGACGCGACGAGGCTCACGAGCCCCGCGGAGAGGATCGCGATGGGGAGGCTCTTCCCGATCACCGCTACCAATGCGGCGCCGATCATCGCGGCGGCGAGCAGTACGGTCAGCGCGAGGACAAGTCCGCTCATGGGCGCTCCTCCGTATCGTCGGCGAGCCGGTCGAGCGTCGTTTTGGCGCTTTTTGCGGCGCCGATGCGGTGCGCCGCGCGGGCGAGCACCTGCGAGGATATCGGATTGGTGAGCAGGATGAACAGGCCGATGAGCAGTAGTTTCAGCGTCCATTCGGGGTGCAGACAGGCGGCGCCGGCAAGTGTGAGCAGCGTCCCGAGCGTCGTCGCCTTGGTCCCCGCCTGAATGCGGTTGAACAGATCGGGCATCCGGACGAGCCCCAGCCCCGCGAGCAGCAGGAACGCCGCGCCGAGCACGAGCAGCAGACCGCCGATGATGCCGGACACCGTCATATCAGAACCCCCGCTCGAGATAGCGGGCGACCGCGATCACCCCGAGAAAGGAGAGGAGCGCGTAGACCACCGCCACATCGAGATAGATGCCGCGTCCCTCGGCAAGCGCGATGATGACGATGAGCGAAACGGTCGTCAGCGTCAGGGTATCGAACGCGACCACGCGGTCGGCCGGCGTCGGTCCCTTGAGGAAGCGGTAGAGGGCGAGCAGGAGGCCGGTCCCGGTGAGCGCCGTCGCGATATAGATAAGGATATCAACCATACATGACCTCGAGGTATCTCTCGAAACCGGCCACGATCTGCGCCGTCGCGGCGTCGATGTCGGTCGCTTCGGCGTTCACCCAGTGGATGTAGAGCCATTCGCCGTCGATCTCGACCGTGAGCGTGCCGGGGGTGAGCGTTATCGAGTTGGCCAGCAGCAGGCGGCCCATCGGACTTTTGAGCCGCGTCCGTACCTTGACGATGGCGGGGCTGATCGGCAGGGAGGGGGAGAGCACGACGCGGGCGATGTGCAGGTTCGACCTGACCAGTTCGGCGAGGAAGAAGATCAGATAGCCGAAGGTCGCGGCAACGGCGCGCGGGGTGGGGCGGAAGCCCGACACCGGAGAGCGGCCGCCGCGGAAAAGGAGCGCGATGAGGAGCGTAGCGACGATGCCGATGAGCAGGACATCGCCGGCAAGCGAGTTATTGAGAAGGAGCCAGAAGATGAAGAGCGTCGCGAACAACAGCGCGATCGACGATGCCTTCCTCATACCGTATCCCCCCGCTTGAACGGATCAGTATAACGCACGCCGCGAACATTGCAAAGAAATCGTTCAGCCATGCGCCATCCCTGAAAGGTTGCCACTAGCAAGAATGTTATAGGGAACGGAAAACGAATGTCAAGAGAAAAGGGACAGGTGACTCCACTTTTTTATGTATCCCCGCATCCCGGGCCGGTTGCGGAAGGCGGTGCCGCCCATGAAGCGGACCGCGCCGAAGACGGGACGGGTGAACCATGGGCGGTCATGGAGCCCGCCGATGCTCCAGAGGATGCCGGCGTAGCCGTTGGGGTCGCGGCCGTCGAGGGCGTAGCGATCGTTGAGGCGGACCGCCGTCGCGATCGCCTCTTCGGGGGTCGCGCTCCACTCCAGTATCTTTTTCGCCCAGTACATCCGCAGGTAGCCGTGCAGGGCGCCGGTGGCGAGGATTTCGCGCTGAGCGGTGTTCCAGAGATCGTCGTGGGTCGCCGCCGTCTCCCACGCCGCACTATCATAATGGTAGAGCCGTTTGTCGGCGCGGTGGTCGTTCAGCGTTTTCTGCGCCCACGCCGGGATGCCGTCGAACGAGTCGTAGTGCGGTTCGTAGAGGCAGAGGTTGTCGGCGAGTTCGCGCCGCACGATGAGTTGTTCGAGGAACGCCTCGACCGCCGCCGTCGGTGCCGGGTAGTCGCGGACCGCGAGCGACACCGCCTGTGCCGAGATCTGGCCGAAGTGGAGATAGGGCGACAGCCCCGATGTCGCGTCGGCGGTCGGATCGTTCCGGTCGCCGTAACGGGCGAGGCCGCTTTTCAGGAACCGTTCGAGTTGTTTCCACGCCGCTTTCTCACCGGGGGTGATCGTGAGTGGACTGCCCGCCGGTGCGGCCTTCACCGCGGCGGCGATATCGTCCCAGTCGACCGGAGCGGCGGCGAAGGGGTGGGGGTGCTTGTTGAGTTTCGGGAAGGGGACAAGGAATTCGGCAAGGAGCCGGTTCACCTTCGGCCGGAAGGTGGCGGCGGCATACTCCTTTTTGGGCGATGCGGTGCGCGCCGGGACGATGTTGTGGGCGTCGACCTCGACGACAGGACAGGTCATCGCGGCGACGACCGCCGCGCGCCACGCGACCTTTTCGCGCAGTGGGTCGAAGTCGCAGACCACCAGTGCCGGGTCGAGCCGCTTCAGTTCGCGCGGCAGGGTGGTCGCCGGGTCGCCGGTGAAGAGGAGGAACGCGATATTGAGCCGCTTCAGCGCCGGTTCGACCGCGCGCAGGCCGCCGAGCATGAAATCGTACTGACGCAGTGATGCCTCGCCGAAACGGGGCGAGAGACAGAACACGACCGCGAGCGGCCGGCCCTTTTTCAGCGCCTCATTCTGCGCGTGGAGGAGCGCCCAGTTGTCGCTCACCCGCTGGTCGCGGCTCATCCAGTAGACGACCGGCCCGTTCCCCGGCGCGCCGGGGCGCAGCACCGTCAGGCGGCGCGGATCGACCGGGTGGAACTTCATTTATCGCCGGTGAAGAGGTCGGTCACTTTGACGGCGGGGTGGTGATAGTGGTTGTAATCGGCGCCTTTTGCACCCCAGGTGATGGCCTTTTCGGGGCACCAGTGGAAGCAGGCCATGCACTGTTCGCAGGCGCGGTTCCATGTGGGCCGTTTCCCATCGCTCATCGTGATGTTGCCGACGGGGCAGACCTTGGCGCAGATGCCACAGCCAGTGCATTTCTCCGACACCTTCCAGTTCTTGTCGCTTGGATTGACATGAGAGGCCCACATGGGATGGATGAGGTACCGCGCGAATTTGCCGAGGAGCGATCCGGTGAGTTCGCTCTTCTCGCGGTTCTGTATCCGTTCGCAGACGGTGTCGAGCGTGTGGTCTAACCCGGCGTTGATGTCGGCCTGCTTGTCGGGGGCGGGCGGATTGTAGAAGGGGATGTAGTTGTCGACCGCGCGGATCGCCCAGCCGGCGTCGTTGCGGAACCCTTTGCCGCTCAGCATGTCGTCCCACATCGGGAGGGCATCTCCCGGGGCGCCGCCGTGGGTGAGGATGGTGAAGGTGTAGTGCGGCTTGGCGATGTCGAGGTTTTTCAGGAATTTCTCGACGGCGAGCGGCGGGCCCCATGCGTAGACGGGGAAGACGAAGCCGACGGCGTCAAGGTCGAGCGACTTGTAGCCGTGGTCGCGTTCACGGCCCATGTGGACGAGCGTTGCGCCGCCGAGCGCGGCAGCGGCACGGTTCGCGGCGTGGCGGCTGTTGCCGGTGCCGGTGTAGTAGAAAATGATGTTGGTCATGGGATGCTCCTTATCTTAGATGAAAGCAGTTACCGAGGATTGCTCGGTAACTTATAAAATTATCAAATGTCAGTTGGTTACATTTTGTAACCGACTCGGTTGCAATCTTGGCGACGGCGCTCAGTCGGTGACAGCTTGTCACCAACTCGCATCGCCGCTGTCTATTGATCAAGTTCAATCGGTTATATTTTGTAACCGGTTCAAAGATGATGTTGGTCATGGGGTGCTCCTTGAAAGTCAGTTTTCGTTTGTATGTTGTGCTCTCTTGCGTTGATTGGCTTTTTCCAATGCTTGTCGTGAAAGTTCTTCTAGGTTATGAATGGTTGCAGGAAGATCAATGTTGGTTGGTATAAAAGGCCTTGTCCTTGATAATAGTTTGCCGTTATTTTGGTTGTATATCTCTATTTCTCCATTTAGGTATTGTGCCTTGGCGAAGAGAGCAAAGTCGTTAAGCGCATACATTGCTTCGGCAGATTCGTTGTCTCTGATTTTTACGCGATGAAGGGAATCAAAAAGGAGTCTGTTCTGTCCAAAGTCAAGAGCAAATTCAAGATGAAGTGTGCCCCCGTCTGATTCGAGCAGGCAGAGAAGTTGTTTTTCATCTTGCTCAACTCTCACGAGTTTTAGATTCTCGAACGAATTTAGGAGATTGTGATTGCGGACTCTAACTGAAAAGCTGAGCGGATTCATGATATCAGGTAAGGCAGAGACCATTTTCCCAGCCTTTAAATCCTCAACAATAGCAGAGCCCAACATCTCTGAAAACCCCTCGATTTCGTAGAGATGCGCTGCATTATAGGATTTTGTACTGATAATGCCTAGTTCATTTTCAATGGCCCATACGGCTAATTCTTTAATAATAGCAATATCATCTGAAAGCCGCTTTATTTCTTCCGGTAAGTCAGGATCAACGACAGGTTCGTCGTATGCGTGAGCTATTGCACATCGCCCCTGGTAATAGAGATAATCGCCGATATTTTGATGAAACTTCTGAAGCTCGTTCAGTCGTTTTAGGATATGTGGTTGGCTGATAATGTGTAAATGATTATTTATCCAGTCTATCTGTTGGGTTCCTCCATTAGCGAGAATGTTAATTATTTTGAAGAAACCCAGAAATGAATATGCGGGATTCTGTTCGCTGGCAGCTTCTCTATACAAGGCCAAGGCCCTCAAAGAGCGTTCATCTTTTGGTTCAGGAAGGTTGTCGGCGCGGAATTTGTGAGTGATGAATCGAGAAGGAGTAACCCCAACTTTTATAGGTTCTGGGCCGTTGTTACCAGCCGAAAAAAGGACGGAAATTCCCCCTTCATGTGTCCATGATAGAGCACTAAGGAATCTGTTGAGAAGAAGGTTGGCTGTGGGCATGTTCATTTCGGTCGAACAGTGCATCGATACGGCTTGAGAGTCATATTCCGTTTCAGGATGAAGTATAAAGGTGTTTCCCAAATATTCTAGAGATACCTTTTGATCTGGCCATGGGAAGGTTGCTTTAACAGCCGCTGTTAGCCAGTTCATAAGCGTATTGTCAAACAGTTTGAGGCAAGAGATTTTCTTGTTCAATATGCAAACGCATTACCTCCCTCTAATACATCGAACATAATAATCACTTCCGCGATAACCATAGTCCGCGTGCCCGTTTTCAAGATATCCAGGTGCAATAAAATACACGCGATACGCAAAATCAGCATTCTGGGGATGTCCTGTTGATGACCAAAACCAGTTGCCACCCCCTTGCCACAGTTCTTTTTGTGCGTTGATACTCGATGTTTGTATCTCAGCGGCGCTGGGTAACCGCCAATCATGGTACCCATTCAAGGTGAGATTCTCGCAATATCCAATGGCGGCCTTTTGGTTCATCGTGTAGCTGGCTCTTTTTCTTTGCCACATAAGTTTTGTTTGTCTGCTTATTACAACATCGTCTTGTATTTCCCAGTTTTTTAGCAATAACTGCTCTTTTTCTTTTTTTTGTTTTTCTTTAGGGTCTTCTAGAGTAGAAGCATCGTTGCTTAGATTTCTTATCTGTACTTTTGCTTCAAAAGAGCAACTTCCTTGGGGGTATTCTTTCAAATAGTCTTGCCAAACAGTGAGATCATTTTTTTCTTTTGCGAAGGCGCAGGCGATCTCTTCATTCGACGGCTTCTTGGTTCGCGTGTCAGCCACGCCGCTTATCTGCGCCGAAACGCCTTCTATTGCGGTCTTCAGTCCACTTTCCGTTCCATTGAATTCCGCTTTCGCTCCTTTAACGGTTGCCTCTTTCGCAAGGTCAACGAGTTCGAGGGTGAGAGTGTAGGCGTTCCCGAACTTGGAGATGGTGCCGGTGAGTATCGTGTCGGCCGACAGCGCCTGCCCGAGTTGAATGCGGCACGACTGATCGTAGCACTCCTTCCAAGATTCCTTTTTCTGCCCCTTGACTACCGCCCTTTGCCGGTCCTTTGAAATGACGATGAACTGATTGCTGGCGACCAGTTCCCCGCGTAGGTATTCGGCCGCCGCCTCCAGCACCGACTTGGAGAGCTTCTTGGTCTGGTCATCGAACTCCATGACCGCGACCTTGTACTTCTTCTCCTCGCCGAAAAGCGCGAGACTGAATGCCAAGACCGAAAGGATAATGACCGCGTTACGCATGAAGCCCCCGGATTTCAATCATGGACCGCCCGATTGTAATAAAAAGGGGAGGGGAATTCAAGGAAAAGACCACAACCCCACCTTCTACCTATGGAGGGAGAAGGCGGCCGTCAGGTCGGATGAGGGTTTTCAGAACACCCTCACCTCAATCCTCTCCCTTCACAGGGCGAGGAAGCCGCTACTCGCTGCGTTCGACGATCATCGTCAGTTCGGCCGGATAGGGCTCGAAGATGCTCTGGGAGAGGATATAGCCGTCGTTGAAGCGGAGCGCCCAGCTTTTCAAGAGCGCCGCCGGGACATTGAAGGTGATGCGTCCGGCGCGGTAGTGGGCCATCAGGTCGAAATAGTGGTCCTTCTCGGGTTTGGAAAGACGGTCGGAGAAGTAGCCGAAGATATGTTCATAGGCGTTGATGAGGGCGGTGGGGCGCAGTGGTTTCAGGACCGTTTCTCGCATCGCCGGTTCGTAGAGGGCGATCACTTTGGCGACCGTCAGACGGTCGTGGTTGGCGACGATCTTGCCGAGAAGCGCGCTTTTTGCCTGATGGTAGGCCTTGAAAAGATACTTGTGGCGGCTGTGGAACGCGACGAGCGAATCCATCTTTTTCGCCGCGCGGACACGCCGGAATTCGGCGAACAGGAATATCCGTGTCAGGAAATGTTCGCGCAGGCCGCGGTCGATGAGCCGCCCTTCATCCTCGACGGCGTGGAGCGGGAACCGGCGCAGGACCGCGTCGCCGAAAAAGCCGGGGCCCTTGCCGGTCGCCATGCATTTGCCGGTGCAGGGGTATATCTTCACCCCCGCGATGCCGCAGGAGGGGGAACGGCTTTTCAGGATGATCCCGTCGAGTTTTTCGGGATCGAGCGTCGAAAGGAATTCTTCGGCGAACTTCTCCATGTCGGCCGACACATCGTGCCCCGTCGACGGCTGGACGAGCCGGCGCCCTTTGCCGCGGTCGCTCTCTATCCGTATCGGGTCGCGCGGCACGCCCAGCCCGACGGCCATTTCGGGGCAGACGGTGGCGTGGTCGAGATAGGGGAGCAACTGGCGGCCGAATTCGAACCCGATGATCTGGGCGTTGTAGCGACAGTTATCGAACCCGAGACAGCGGCTGAACAGCACCAAGGGTCGTTCCCACGAGAAAGAGGCCATGCGTACCTCCCGGGAGTGCGTTCGCTATCGATCAGAACCGCGGCTAGGAGCCGCAACATTTCTTGAATTTCTTGCCGCTCCCGCACGGGCAGGGGTCGTTGCGGCCCGCTTTGGGCGCCTCGTGGCGCAGTTGAGTCTGCGGCGCGGCGCGGCCGTCCTCGAAGTACCAGCGCCCGCCCTCCTTCGAGAATATCGCTATCTCGTGGTGGCGATTGTGGTTGCCTTTCTGGGTGTAGGTGGCGACGAACTCGATCTCGGTCTTCCCGTCGACCTCTTGCTGTCCCAGTATCTCGAGTTTCTCCCACTGCGAGGTGGTGGCCCAGCGGCGCGTCTCCTCCTCGTTCATGGCGCTTTGCGCCTTGGGGTGGGTCGTCTCGACGATGTACTTTATCTCGGCCCGCGCGAAGGCGGTGTAACGGCTCCGGAGCAGGTCCGTGGCCGTTGCGGGCTTTTTCTTGCCCTTGATGAGCGGTTCACAGCAGTCGGCGTAGGCCTTGCCGGTACCACAGGGACAGAGCGCGGTCATGCGGGCACCCTCTCAGTCGCCGAGCAGGTCGTCAAGTTCATCCATCTCGTTCTTGTATTTCTTCTTTTCCTTCTTCTCTTTTTTCTTGGGGGCCGGCTCTTCCTCGAAATCCTCCTCTACCGGCTTTTTCTCCTTCTTGGGGGTCTCGTCGAAGATGCTGTCCTCTTCGAAATCCTCTTCCACCATCTTCTTTTTCTTTTTCGGTCTCACCTCTTCTTCGTCCTCTTCGGCCTGACGGCGTTTCTTCTCTTCTTTCAGCCGCTTCTCCTCGGCCTTTCGTTCGGCCTCCTCTTCGGCCTTGAGACGCTTCTCTTCCTCAAGGCGGCGCTTCTCCTCGGCCTTGCGCTCGGCCTCTTCGGCCGCCTTCTGCCGTTTCTCTTCGGCGATGCGGGCCTCCTCCTCGGCCTTAAGGCGCTTCTCCTCGGCGATGCGGGCGGCCTCCTCTTCGGCCTTGCGACGCTTCTCCTCCTCGATGCGGGCCTTTTCTTCGGCCTCCTGCCGTGCTATCTCGGCCTCGATGGCCGATATCTTCTCGCCCTTGTCCTTTTTGTAGTCGCAGGCGTCCACATCACCGGCAAGACAACCCTTCTCGTAGAATTTGTAGGCCTCCTTGAGGTTGATGAGTTCCTCGGAACGGGAAAGTATAAGGTCGCCGATCAGTTTGCACATGTCGCCCTGATTGGCGTCGCAGGCCTTGCGCATGAAGGGGTCGGCCTGTTCGAGCCCCACGATCCTCTCGTTGAATTTGAGGAGCATCTTGGTGAGTTTCACGCAGGCGGGGATGAGACCGGCATTACATGCCTTTTCGTAGTATTTCTGTGAATTGGCCAGTTTCTCCTCGTCGTCGGAGCGTTCCTCGACCACATCGGCGATCTTGAGGCATATCTCGTTGCTCCCCCCCTCACAGGCCTTCGACCAGTATTTCTGGACCTTTTCGTAGCCTTCGGGGTCGTCTATCCGCTTGAACCAGGTGTCGCCCATGTCGGAGCAGGTGGCGATGTCGCCGTACTCGCAGGCCTTGTCGAAGAGTTCCTTCGCCTTGTTGGTGTCCTTGGCCATGCCGAGCCCCTTGGCGCTCATCTCGCCGAGCGAGCGGCATGCCTTGGCGAACTTCTTGTTGCAGAGTTTCTCGTAGTAGCCGACCGCCGACGAGTAGTCCTGGAACACGCCGCTCGTACCGTTACGCCACATGTCGGCGATGGTGTGACACGCCTCGTCATAGTCGCCCTGACAGGCGCGGTCGATGAGGGCGCGCCCCTTTTCGTTCTCGGGGCTCGGCGCGTCGCCCGAAAGCCAGGTGAGGCCGGCCTTGTGACAGCCCACCATCGAGCCCTCGTCGCAGGCGCCCTGATAGTAGCCGCGTGCCTTTTCCTTATTGACCGTCAGGTAACGATCGCCCTCCGTCAGTTTTTCCTGCGGCGTCGAGGCGCAGGCGACGAGCACGAAGGCGATGGCAGGGAACAGGATGCGTCCGATCTTCATGGGTGACCCCCTCGGTTGTCTTCTTTCCACAAATGAACGGTGACAGCATAGCCGGAAAGATATAAAAAGCAAAATAGCGTCGTTGAAAAGCATCCCCGTGGCGTCATTTGCCCGAACTCTCCCGCAGGAGCCGCCCGATGTAGGTATAGCCGCGCGCCTTGGCGATGAGTTCGGCGTACAGCCCGTCGCCCCGTTTTATGTCGGGGTCGGCGCCTTTTTTCAGCATGTCCTTGATGATGGTGCTCATGTTCTTCTCGACGGCCAGCATGAGCGCGGTGTTGCCGTCCTCGTCCTGAACATTCAGGTTCATGTCGCGCTCAAGGAGCATCCGGATAAGTTCGCGGTCGTTGCGCTGTATCGCGATCATGAGGGCGGTGCGCCCCTTGCCGTACTGGAAATCGAGGTCGGCGGACGCATTGTACCGCAGGAGCATCTTGGCAAGATCGAACTTGCCGGAGGCGAAGCAGAACATCAGGAGCGAATGCCCCTTGGCGTTCTTGATGCTCGGGTTCGCCTTGCTGTCGAGCAGGAGCCGCACCATCGTCTTGTCGTTCTGTTCGATGGCGATCATGATGGGCGGGCGCCCCTCGTAGTTCGGCGCGTTGACATTCGCCCCCTTGAGTATCAGTTTGCGCGCCGCGACGGTGTCGCCCTTTATGACGGCGGTCGCCAGTTCATCGGGCGATATCTCGAACACCTTGAGTATCTTGATGACCTCGCGCTGGCGGTTCTCGACGGCGTGTGCCAGCGCGTTGCGCCCTTCCTTGTCGGTCTTGTAGGGGTCGGCCTTCTTCTTGATGAGCAGTTGCGTCACTTTGACATTGCCTTTCTCGGCGGCGTACATGAGCGGGGTCTTGCCGGTGTTGTCGGCGGTCTCGCGCCCGGCCCCTTTCTGCAGGAGTGTCAGCGCGAGTTCGGTGTTCCCTGACGATATGGCGTGCATGAGCGCCGTCTTGCCGTCGGGCCCCTTGAGGTCGAGTTTCACCTTGCGCGCTATGAAGAAATTTATCATCTCGGTAGATCCGCTCGTCACGGCCGTGATGAAAAAGGGCCAGCCGTCCTCGTCGGCGCCGTTGATGTTCGCCCCCGCCTTGACCGCCGCCTGAGCGCGCGCGACATCCATCGCCTGTACCGCGAAGAGCAGTTTTTCGTCGCCCTGACCGCCGCCTTTCTTCGCGGCGGCGACGGGGAGCGTGGCGCACAGCAGAAGGATAAGGATGAAAAGCCGTTGCCGGGTCATCCTTCCTCCTCCGGGCGGTCGCCGATGGTCCGGTCGCGGCCCGCTTCCTTCGCTTGGTAGAGAAATGCGTCGGCGCGGGCGATGATCTCATCGGGCGATAGGGTGAGCCCGGTGCAGACGGCATAGCCGACCGACGCGGTGACCGAAAGGGTGCGGTCGCCGGCCTTGACGCGCAGTTTCGCTATGTTGCGGCGTATCCGTTCCGACACATGATAGGCCCCCTTGCGGCCCGCCTGCATGACGACGAGGAACTCTTCGCCGCCGTATCTCCCGGCGAGGTCGGTGCCGCGGAGCGCCGACGCGATGGCCTGCGCGACCGCCTTGAGCACCGTATCGCCCGCCGGATGTCCGTAGGTGTCGTTGACCTTCTTGAAATGGTCGATATCTATCATCGCGACGGAAAGTTTGGTGAGCGGGTCGAGTCGCGCGGCGCGGATGCGCTCCTTGAGCACCTTCATGATGTTGCGGCGGTTGGCGATGCCGGTGAGCGGGTCGGTGAGCGCCTCGGTGTGGAATTGTCGCTGAGAGAGAATGGTGGTGACCTGCGCGACGGTGTGGTCGAGCACGCGGCGCTGTATCGCGTAGAGCGTCGGATTCTGCTTGGTGAGGCGGCAGATGAGGGCGCCGAACAGCACGAGATTCTCATCGAACAGGGAGAACATCTCCCACTCGTCCGGAAAATGCTTCTCGTCTGCGTATATCTCGGCGAGCAGGGAGTCCCAATCCTTTTCGTCGATGCCGCGCGCGAGGACCACATGCGGCTTTTCGACCGTTTCGTCGCAGAGCGCGAACGCGAAGGCGCCGAGCGAGAGCGTGTCGGCGAGTTCGAGGAACACCTCCTCGACGGTGACGGTGTTCTCGCGGAGGCCGGCGATGAGTTTCGAGGAGGCGGAGAGGTTGGACATCTCGACGATCTTCTCCTCGACCTGCTTGGCGAGTTTCTTCATCTGGTAAAAGGACGAGAACAGGGTCGAGAAGAGCGACATGAACGAGTATTCGCAGGTGGAGAAGGCGGGGCGGTCGGGTGCACGCGTCACGAGCACGAGGAACGCCTCGTCGAGTATGGAAAAGAACGAGTATATCTCGCGGTCCTCCTCCAGAAGCGTATTGCCCTCGAAATTCGGCACCTCATCGAGATCGATGTCGCCGTCGCCGTGGGAGGCCAGTACCGTCCACTGCGCGGTCGCCGCGTCAAAGCGGAACAGCCCGATGAAGGAGAGATCGAAGAAGGGGCGGGAGAGGAACGATACGACCTGTGACGGTATCGTCTCCAGAGGCGCCGGTTCGAGCGTGATGGCGGCGAAATTGACCAGATCGGTCATCGCACCGATGGTCCAGTCGTTATAGCCGCGGAGGTGTTCCGGGACACGGTCGGGAGCGTGCGTGTTGCCGAAGGAGGCGGTGTCGTTCATGGCGTCTCGGCCGTTGTTTCGGGGCACTATAGCAAAAAGGCGGGCCCATTGCAATTTTAGGTGCATCTAAAAAAAGCCGCCGGGAAAAGGGAAAACGAAAATTTGCGTGATGTGGCGCCGCGTGTTATGGTGTCGCGATGTCCGTTCTCTGAGAGAGGTGCCGCATGAAAAGGACCCTGCTTGCCCTTCTGATCCTCGCGCTCGCCGGTTGTGCCGCGCCCGTTCACCGGACCCCGGTGGCGTCCGACGCGGCGGCTCCCGTGCCCGGGCCTGCCCCCTTTTGCATACCCGCCGTACGGCCGACCGGTCCCGAAGCGGCCTTGCTCGCCGAGATATTCTTCGGGGTGGGACCGCGCGTCGGCGATATCGACCGGTTGCTCGACGCGGCGCTCGCCAAGTATCCGGACTCCTATGAACTGCACGAGATGGCGGCGTGGTGGCAGACCATGCTCGGCGATGATCGTCGCGCGGTCCACCACTACATGAAGGCGGCCTGCGACCTTGCGAGCCCCCGCACCGACAGGTATCTGCACGCCCTTCGCGACGCCCTGTCCGCCGATGAGAAGCGGCGGTTCCTGCCGGTGTTGGCGGCCCTGTCGGTCGAACACCCCGATCCCGCTATCCGTCCGGTCGCCGCGGCGATGTGGGGCGATATCCTGCTCGATCTCGGCCGCGTCGAAGAGGCACGGGCGGTCGCAAAGGGCATCGGGTACATCGCCGACTGGTCGGTCATCGGTTCGTTCGACAACGATCAGGGCAAAGGGTTCTACGAGGCCTACCCGCCGGAAACGGAGATCGATCTGGCTAAAAGATACAAGGGGAAGGTCGGCGAGATCGGTTGGATGCCGGTCACGCCGACGCGTCATGACGGTCTTTTGTCGCTTCAAAACCTTTTGTATCCGGGCAGTTGGTCCACCGCCTATCTTCTCACCCATGCGAAGGTCGAGACCGAGACCGACGCGAGGATCGTCATCAGTACGGGCAATCCGACGGCGGTCTGGCTGAACGGTGCGCCGGTCCACGCCAACGACCGGATGGATTCTTTTTTCTACGATACGGTGAGCATTCCGGTGCGACTCGCCAAGGGGTGGAACCGCCTTCTCGTCAAGTCGGCCGCCGAGAACCGCGGCTGGCTCTTCGCGGCGCGGCTCACGGACGCGACGGGAGCCCCGTTGCGCGGAACGGTCTTTTCACGGACCGTCGCCGACGCTACGCTCGCGAAGCCGGTCGCGCAACCCGCGCCCTCCGCGCCGGGCGAGGAGGTGTTACCGTCCATCGCCCAGCAGAATAGGCAGGCGTTCCTGCAGGCGCTCTCAGATCAACGCAACGGCCTGCGGAAAAAAGGACGGCAGGCGCTCATCTCCCTGTACGAAGGGAACGGGCAGAACCCGCTTGCGATGTTCTTCGCCGCGCAGGGGTTCATCGAGAACGAGGAGGAGGGCCGCCTGATAGATCTTCTGAACCGTGCCCTGTCGCCGCAGGGGATGCCGACCGCCGGATTCCTTGCGCTTCGCGGCGATTTCTACCGGCGCAAGGGGATCCGTGACAGCGCCGAGGACGATTACAAGGCGGCGCGCGCCTTGGATCCCGCGGCCTCCGCGGCTTACTGGGGGCTGAGCGGTCTTTTCCGCGATCGTCGGTGGCACAAGGACCGGCGCGATATCGTGAACGCGATGCGTGAAGCATGGCCCGGAGACGCCGACATCGTCCGGGAAGAGGCCGACTGCGCCGAGGCGCTCGGTTACTTCGACGAGGCGGAACGACTCCTTGTCGCGGCGGTCGCGCTCGAACCGGGGCGGTTGGTGTTCCTCCGCAAACTCGCCACGATGGCCCGCATGCGACAGGATCTCCCCGCCGCGCTCCGGTGGGTGGGGGAGTTGGCCCGGCTGGCCCCCGACAACCCCGCCTATCCGGCCGAACAGGCCGAACTCCTGCGGCGCATGAAACGGTACGAGGAGGCCCGTACATTCCTCGACCATGCCGTCGCGCTCGCCCCGTCGGCCCCCGGCGCCTATCAGGAACTCGGTGATCTGGCATGGGAGCAGGGACGGCGCGAGGAGGCGCTCGCCCAGTGGAAAAAGGCGCTCGACCGCAACCCGAAGAACTCGTCGCTCGCGGAGCGGGTGACCTACCTGTCGCTCGGCGAGAAGGATATCGCCGAGCGGTACCTGCCCTCCGAGGCGGAGATGAACGCCCGTATCGCCGTGGCGAAGGCGGTGACCCCGCATCCCGGGGCGCAGGCGATCATCGCGCTCGATCAGGCGGCGGTCCACATCAATGACGACGGGTCGAGCATCTGGTACATCACCGATGTGAAACTGGTGGTCAACGACGCGGGCCGCGACATGCTCATCAACGAGTCGCTCCCCTTCATGGGCCGGCTGAAGATACTCAAGGCCTATTCGCTCGATCCGCAGGGGGTGCGACAGGAGGCGTCGTCCATCCGCGGCGGGCAGATACGATTCCGCCAACTCGACAAGGGCTCGGTGACGGTGCTGCAGTACATCCACTACAGTTCGCCGCCCCATTTTCTCGACAATCACTTTCTCGGGCAGTGGTATTTCCAGACCGTCTCCCAACAGATGCTCTATTCGGAACTGCGGCTCATTCACAACCCGAAACGGGAACTGGTGTTCGACATCCGCGCGCCGGTCAAGGAGCGGATCGAGACGGTGGAGGGGCTCACGATGCGGACCTTCACGGCGGTGGACCGCCCGCCGCTCATGCTGGAGCCGATGGCGCCGCCGGTGTCCGATTTTCTTGAACAGATGACCATCAGTTCCATCAAGGACTGGGAGGACTACACCAACTGGGAACGGGCGCTCCTCAAGAATGTGTTCGCCTCGACCAAGGAGACGCGCGAACTCGCCGCCCGTCTGACCGAAGGGAAACAAACGCCGCGCGCAAAGATGGATGCGCTGTTCCGGTTCGTCGCGCAGGATATCCGCTACCAGCAGGATTACGAAACGAGCATCGCGGGGGTGAAGCCGCACAGCCCGGCGCAGGTCATCGAACGGCGCTACGGCGACTGCAAGGACAAGGCGGTGCTCTTCATCCAACTCGCCAAGGAGGCGGGGCTTAAGGCCGATTACTCGATACTGCGGACCCGCCGCGCCGGTCAACTGCAGAAGAAGATACCGAACCAGCAGTTCAACCACGCCATAGTCCATATCCCGGTCCAACCGGGGGTCGAGGAGCCATTCTTCATGGACCCGACAGTGGACCTGCTGGAGATCGGCAACCTGCGCGAGGATGATCAGGGGGTCGAGGGTCTGGTCATGGATGTCGACACCGCGCAGTGGCGGTTCATCCCGATACCGTACCAGCCGGCCGAACTCAACCAAGAACGGCAGGACATCGCGCTGACCGTGGCACCCGACGGCTCGGTGGCGGCGCGCGCGACGCTGACCCTGCGCGGCAACTACTCGTCGTATGTCAGACAGACGCTCCGTACCCGCAAGGAGGCCGACCGGTTCTTCCAAGGGCTCGTCAACCGGCTCTTTCAGGGCGGGACGCTCATCGGCGCCGAGTATGGCGACATCGAGGACATCGAACGGCCGCTCACGATAACGCTCATGGCCGACGCGTCGAATCTTCTGGTGAAACAGGGTGACCGGAAGCGGCTACGCATACCGCTCGATCTTCTGCGCGCCGACATGATAAAACTGGCCGAGCGGATCCTGCCGATGGAACTCGGCATACCGGCGCTCACCGAGGTGACGGTGACCGTTTCACTGCCGCCCAAGGCGAAGGTGCTCTCGGCCCCCGAGAAGTTCCGGAGCGACGGGCCCTGCTTCAGCGTGGAACGGACGGCGCAGGGCGGTCCGAACGCCCTTACCGTGACGACCCGTTACCGCAAGGAATGCACGATGCTCGCGCCGGCCGACTATCCGGCGTTCCGCGCGGCGGCGCAGGAGGTCGTCAGCCGTCAGGAAGACTACATTATATTCAAATAGAGAGTTTCGCCTTTTCCAAGACCTCGATGCTGCCATCGGGGAGAAAGCGTATCAGCATGAGGTTGTTGATGACCTGATCGAAGGCATAGGTCACCGCGCCGAAGTCCTCCCAGAGTTCGGCAAAGCCGCGCTCCGAAAGATCGTGCATCGCGATCGCCACATGCGGGTGCCACCGTTCCGGCAGGTACTCCTCGATGGTCCGGTCGCAGAAGATGTCGAGGAAGGCGTTCGCCATGAGATGGGTCCCCGCCAGTTCCTCGGTCCGTTCGACCTCGAAGTAGAGCATCTCCTTCCCGGCGTTCCCCATCTTCCGCACCGACAGCGTGAAGGGCTTCACCTTCGCCGCGAACCGCTGGAACTGTTTCCGCATCTCGGGCAGTTTCGTCGCCTCGACCGAGCCGCCCTGAAAGGTGAAGGATGGATGCTGGAACAGTTGCACCTCCTTCGCGCCGTACCGTTCGGCGCAGAGGTCCCAGAGGTTCTTCGTCTCCTGATAGAGCGCCCCTTCGAGGAGCGATATGACCGCGATGAGTTCCTGTGTCATGGGTGATACCGGAAAGTGGTTGGGTTATTGCGCCGTCATGGTGTCGCCCGCCTGCAGGTCGGCGAGGCGGTCGGAGTATTCCTTTTTGAGCGTGGCGGCCCGTTCGAGCGCCTTTTCGTACTCTTCGGCGAAGGCGGCGCGTTTCTGCTCGTACCCGTTCTTGAAGTCGGCGAGTCTCTGTTCGTACCCGTTGACCAGCGCGAGCCGTTTCTGTTCGTAGCCGTTCTTGAATTCGGAGACCTTCAGATCGTAGGCCGCTTCGTATTCCTTCTTTGTTTTGGCGACCTGCGCGAGCGCCGTCTCGTACTCCTCTTTCCACTGGGCTATGCGGGCGCCGATGAGCGTCTTTCTCTCGCCGATGGCGGCGGCGAGCCGTTCCTTGAACTTCGCGAACTCGTCCTGATAGTAGGTGACCATCGCCTGTTCGTACTGCTCCCTGAGTTCGCCGACCAGTTCCTTCACCGGCACGATCTTCTCGATGCGCCACGCGGTCGATCCGCAGAAGGCGAAGCCGTCGCGGAGTTCGCCCATCCGCGCGTTGTTGAGCGCCTCTGATATGCAGTACTGCACCTCGCGGGCGTCGCACGATTCGAGACAGCGCCACGGGCAGTGGAAATCCTTCCGATCGCCGCGTTCGACCTCCTTGAGGAACTCGTTGCGGATGGCCCGTCCCGGCATCCCGACGGGGCTTTTTATGATGGTGATGTCACCCGTCGCGCAGTTGACATAGGCCTCCTTGAACCGGATGTCGGCGTCGCACTCGTCGGTCGCGACGAAACGGGTCGCCATCTGGATGCCCGCCGCGCCGAGTTGCAGGATACGCCTGATATCGTCGCCCGTGAACAGGCCGCCTCCCGCGATGACCGGGACCGGGCGGTCGAACCGGTGCGAGAACTCTTCCAGCGCGGCGATCACTTCGGGGACTATCCTTTCCAGCGCGTAGGCGGGGTCGCCCAACTGTTCTATCTTGAAGCCGAGATGGCCGCCCGCCTCGGGACCTTCGACCACGACGGCATCGGGGATGTCGCGATAGTTCTTCTCCCACGACTTGAAGATCAGTTTCGCGGCGCGTCCCGACGAGACGATGGGGACCATCTTGACCTTCGCGGCGCGCAGTTCGGCTATCGGGATGTCCTTTATCGGGAGCCCAGCGCCGAGGAATACGACATCGGGTCTCTCCTCGATGACGACGCGTAGCATGTCCTGAAAATTGTTGACCGCCACCATCAGGTTGACGCCGATGATGCCTTGGGAGCGTTCGCGCGCCGACCGGATCTCGCGGCGCAGGGCGCGGATGTTGGCCTCGCGGCCGTTGTGCCGGTAATCGGGCTCCATGAGGCCGATGGCGTTGGCGGCGATGACGCCGATGCCCCCCTCGTTCGCGACGGCGGCGGCCAGCCCGGCGAGCGATATGCCGACCCCCATGCCTCCCTGCACGATGGGAAGGGTGGCGGTCGAGTCACCGATGGTCAGCGCGGGCATCGAGAAAAAGCGCATGTGCGACTCCGAACATCGTTAGGGGACGACTGTATACTGAAGAGCGGGCGATAAGCAATAAAAACGGGGAAGAAACGGGGCGTTATTCGGTCGGCGCTTCAGCCGGCTTCTCTTCGGCGGGAGCGGGAGCCGCCTCGGCGGGTGCTTCCGCGGGTGCCGGTTCGGCGGTAGGAGCAGGTTCTGCGGGGGCGGGTGCCGGTTCAGCCGCCGGAGCAGGAGCCGCCTCAGCCGGAGCGGGAGCCGCCTCAGCCGGAGCGGCGGCTTCGGCAGGCGCGGCCTCTTCCGGCACCTCTTTTTCGAACGAGTAGCGGAACGAAACGAGCAGGTTGTTCTGTATCTGCCACTCCTCGCTCACCTGCGGCATGCGAACGACCGACAAGCGGTAGCCGACCGAGAGCCACGGGGCGACCTCGACGCCGACATTGGCGGCGAAATTGTAGTTGGTCAGTTCCCCTGCGGACCGCCCCATCGGATCCTCATAGACGAACGGCACGAGGATGTCGGCGCTCGCGCCGTAGGTTATCGGTGCCTCGAGTTTGTAGGTGCCCGAAAGCATTGCGGCGAACGCGGCGCCGAGTTGGTTGAAACTCTCGACCTGCGTGAGTGGTATCTGATTCAGCGCCTCATCTTTGGCGCCGGCGATGTAGACGGTGTCGGCGATGAGATGCAGTCCGCCGAGGCCGGCGCGGAGTTCGGTCTTGAGCCATTCGCGCGTCCACGGTTTAACGAAAAGACCGACCGATTCCGATATCTTGATGGGATCGAACGAGCCCGATATCTGCAGTTGGTCGAAGGGGGCGACCGTCGTCCCGTCGGGGAACACATAGTACTCGGGGCGCATGGTGTTCAGGAAGCCGTTGAACAGTTGCGTTTCGAAATGGGCCTTCGCGAACGGACCCCAGAGGTCGGCGCTGATGTTGTAGAGATAGATGGCGTCGATGGCGAATTTGTCGGCGCTCTTTATGATCCGGTCGAGGTCGGGGGTGTAACTGAACTGTTCGTCGATGATCAGGTTGGTCCGTATCTCGTGTCCTAACTTGTAGTATTCGAGTTTGGTGTCGAGGTTGAGGCCGATGAGGAACGAGGTGCCGGTCGTCTGGCCGACCACATCGCGGTTGTCGGTGAGCGAGAAGTTGACGCCGGTGCCGATGGCGAAGAACAGGCGATCGCCCTTCTTGTCGTCCTTGGCCGACGCGGGTGCGGCGTTGGCATCCTTGGCGGCGTCAACCGGCTCTTCGGCCTGCGCGACGGCGCCCAGTAACAGTCCAAAACAGAGGAACAAGGTCGTCAGATAACGGGTCATGTCATACCTCCTCTTTCTTTTTTTCTGATATGCCGGGTATCTTCACTCCCGGTACCGTCGGGATCTTGAGTTCCTGAAGTCGTCGCAGGGAGTTGACCCCCTTGACCAGCAGGAAGATGGCCCACGCCACGATCATGAAATCGACGATGGTCTGAACGAAACGGCCATAGTACAGCATCACCGGCGGCGCCCCTGCCTCCGCCGCCTTGAGCGTGACGGCGAGATTCGAAAAATCGGTGCCGCCGAGCAGAAGCCCGATGGGGGGCATGATGACATCGTTGACCACCGAGGTGACGATCTTGCCGAAGGCGGTGCCGAGCACGACGCCGACTGCCATGTCGACGACATTGCCCTTTGACGCGAATTCCTTGAACTCGTTCAGCATACTCATCTTGCGACCTCCCAAAAGAACAGACACGCCAACGGTACGCTAATAAATGTGCTAAGTCAAGGAATCGCTTAGGTTTTTTTTTGGTTGTAAAAATCTTGATTCTTCGTTCCCGGGGGGGTATCTTTCCTCTGGTTCCGCCTGCTTATTAACCGTTTGAAGGAGTTTCCCATGAGAAAAAGACTCATGTCGATGGTTCTGGCGCTGACCATGCTCTTCTCTGCGATGTTCATGCAGGGATGTTACGGCACCTACCCCCTCTTCAAAAAGGTGAATAAATTGGTCGGCGACATTGACGGTCGGTGGGGTTCGACCGCGGTCCACATCATCTGCTGGGTCTTTCAGGTCTATTCGGTCGTCCTGTTCGTCGACCTCTTCATCCTGAACACGGTCGAGTTCTGGACCGGGAGCGACCCGCTCGCGATGAACGAAGGCGAAAGCGAGACGCAGGTGGTGACCTATCTGGGCGACACTTACCGGATAACGGCCACGAAGAACCGGTTCGATGTCTACTGCGTCGAGGGGAGCCGTCGGGGCGAGAGCGCCTCGCTCATCTGGAACGCCGAGGGGCGGACCTGGGTCGCCGAGAAGGAGGGCATCGCCCGGAATCTGGTGACCATCGGCGAGGATGGATCGATAGAGGGTATCGCCGTTCCGTGATGGGGGCCGTACGGCCTATTTCTTCAACTCAAGATGTAATATCTCGGCGGCGGCTGGCGTTTCGTCCGGTGTCCCCGCCCGGTTCAGTTCGCCCAACATCTTTATCAGTTCGTCCCGCGATACCCGAGGATTGATGAGGATGAAGAAACCGCTGTCATCGTCGGCGCTGACGATGACCATGCGGTCGTCCCGCTTTATCCCCATGTTGGTGAACAGGAGTATCTTCTCGGTCGGCGAGAGTTTCTTCACGGCATGATCGGCCGATAGTTCGAGGTACCTTTTCTGGAGGCCGTCGCGTATCGTCGGGAGCGAGGCGAGCGGGAACCGGTTGACGGTCGCTTCGTCGCGGAAGACGGCCGAGCCGTTCTCTATCGTGAAGATGATGACCCGTTCGGCGACTGTTGCGATGTTCCGGTTCAGGGAGCCTTTCGCATCGATTTGCGTCGACGGGGGCAGGATCGTCTCCATGCCGATGACCATCGAGGCATACTTGCTCATGTCGAACAGGAAGTTCTTGTACACGACACGCCGGAAGACCGAGTAGGGGACATGGAAGTAGGTGGTGGAAAGGTCGGGGAAGATGTGCTGTATCATCCGGCGCACCGTTTCAAGGTGGGCCGCGTTGAGGAACCCGAGGATGATGTCGCGGTTATCCTTCTTGTAGGATATCGGAAATACGAGATATTTGGCGATGATGTCGGGGGTGAAGAACTTGAAGATGTCGTCCTTCTGGAACACGGTGGTCCCTTCGTCGTAAATGACCGGGTAGCCCTCCTCCTCGAAAAAACGGGCGAGTTTCTTCTCGTCGACATAGCCGCGGACGATACCTTTCCAGAGCGGGTCTATGTCCTGTTTCATGTTGACGAGCCGGTTGGCGTTGTCGGAGGATATGACCCCTTTCGACACCATTTTCAGGATGATGTTCCTCATGCGCGACCCTCCCGAAGAGCGTTCCGTTTACGGCCGATTATAATCGGTCGAAAAATAAAGAAAAGATAAATTTTCGGTCAGGAGGTGAGGGCCCGGATCGCCTCGGCGAACTGCTCGAAGGAAAAGGGCTTGGCGAGCGTGGCGACGCCGCCCCACGACACCGCCTCCTGCGTCGGCTCCTCGAAACGGTAGCCCGAGATGAGTAGCGCGCGCATCTGAGGCCGGTCGCGCCGGATCTCGCGGAGCGCCTCGATGCCGGAGCGTTGCGGCATGATGATGTCGAGGACGAGGAAAGAGATGCGGTCGGCGTATCTGCGGAAGAGCGTCACCGCCTCCTCGCCGTCGGCGGCGGTCAGGACCTCGTAGCCCATGAGCGTCAACATCTCCTTGACCGTTTCGCGGATCGCCGGTTCGTCGTCGGCGCAGAGCACCGTGCCGCTCCCGCGGTGGGGGGTGAACGCGGCCCTGTCGACGGCGGCGTCCTCCTGCGGGTCGGCCAGTATCGGCAGGTAGGCGGTGACGGTGGTGCCGCTCCCGACGATTGAGGAGAGCGTTGTGGCGCCGTGGTGCTGTTGGATGATGGTATAGGCCATCGGGAGCCCGAGACCCGACCCGCCGGCGCGCTTCTTGGTGGTGAAGAACGGATCGAACACAGTCTGCAGATCGGCCGCCGGTATGCCGACGCCGGTGTCGGTGACGCGGAGCGACCAGTAGGGGCCGGTGGAAAGGCCCGGCGGCCAGTTCGGGAACCCGTCGCCGATGTCCATGCGTTCCAGCGTTATGGCGCAGGTGCCGCCCGGCGTCCCGTCCTCCGCGCGCATGATGGTCATGGCATGCCATGCGTTCAGGACGAGGTTCAGCATGACCTGTTCGAGAAGCGCCCCGTCGCCGTTGATGAGCGCCGGTGTGGCGGGGAGAGACAGGCGCAGACGCACGCTCTTGTCGAGCGTCTTTTCGGCGATGATGGCGACATTCTGGACCGACCGGACGAGGTCAATCGGCGAGAAGGCGATCTTCTGGCGTCTCGAAAGGGTGAGCAGTTTTCGTATCATCTCGGAGGCGCGTTTCACCTGATCGTCTATCAGGCCGAGCGACTCGCGCAGTTTCTCCGGCGTTACTGCGGCCGGGTCGTGGGTGTTCATATAGGTGAGGAGCGAGGAGGTGGCGCCGATGCCGCCGAGCACATTGTTGAAATCGTGGGCGAGCCCGCCGACGAGCGTGCCGATGGACTCCATCTTCTGCGCCTGCATGAGTTGCTGTTCCTTGTGCGACAGTTCCTCTTCGGCCTCCCGTATGGGCGAGAGGTCGAGAACGACCCCTCTGAGGCCGGCGACCCGCTCATGCTCGTGGAACGGCGCGTTGTAGACCATGACCGGCAGGGTGGTGCCGTCCTTTCGCCGCGCGGTGTATTCGACGCGGTTCACCAGCGTCCCGTTCAGGCGGCTGTCGACATTCTTCATGGCGCGCGGCCGGTCTTCCGGCACCAGCACATCGAACATCGACACGCCCCGTGCGATGTCCTCTTCACGGTACCCGAAGGTCTCGAAGGCGACGCGGTTCACATATCGGATCTTGCCGGTGAGGTCCGTTTCGAAAAGAGGGAGAGGCAGGAGATCGGCCATTTCGCGGTATCGTTTTTCGCTGGAGACGAGCAGGGAGCGGCTTTCCCGGAGATCCTCCAGCAGACGCAGGAAGGCCCGCGATAGCGCGCCGATCTCATCGTTCGTCGGCGGGGGCAGGGAGACGGAGAGTTCGGCCCCCGATATGTCGGCTATCGCGGTGGTCAGCTCCCCGAGCGGCCGCACGATGCGACGCGAGAGTTGGAACGACACGAGGACGGCGACGACGAATATGGCGGCGGCGAGCAGGATGGCCTGCAGTACGGCCAACCGGGCCGCCGAGAGGAGTTCCTCGCTCCGTTCGGCGATGGTCACGCGCCAGGGCGGTATCTCGGCGGGGAAGATGGTCTCTTCGGGCGACGGAGAGAACATGCTCCCGAAGAAGAGTGCGCCGTTCTCGGTGAAGAAGGCGCCGCCGGTCCGTTCCGTCGAGAGCAATTCCGCGGGCGCCGCCTCCAAGACCCGTCGGGGGTCGTGGTGTATGATGATGTTGCCCGCGTGGTCGGTGACGAAGGCCCGACCGGTCTCGCCGACATGTACGCCGAGCGGGATCTCGGCCAGTTTCGCGAGGTCGAGTTGCAGGGCGACGACCGCCTTCACGGTGCCGTTCTGCGTTACCGGCGCAGTGAACTGGAGGGACTGGCGGAAAGGTTCGGAAGAGACGCTGACCGGCGACACGGCGACTGAGCCCCGGAGCGATTCCTGAAAATGTTTCTTGTGTCGCCAGTCGGCGAGGAATCGGTAGGAGGTCGAGGCGATGATGGTGCCGTTCGGCGCGATGACGCTGATGTCGTCATACCGCGGGAGTATCTTGTGGATATTGTGAAGTTCCTCCTCTATCGCCCGGGGATCGGCCGCGCCGTTGCGAAAAAGAGGGTTGTTCGATATGAGCGCGACATCACTGACGGCGCCGGCGAGCACGCGCCCCATGTTGTGGTGGACCTCTTCGGCTATCTTGGAGAATGTCTCGGCGTGGTAGTGGATGGTGCCGGCGCGGATATGGTAAGCGGCGATGGCGGTTATGCCGGCTATCGCAAGGAACGCTATGGAGATGAGATGAATGAATATACGCCGTTGCACGCGATACCTGCCGCTATTTCTTCATGAGATTGAACAGTTTCTGGTGAAGCGGAATAGGGTCTTTGTTCCGTTCGTAACGCTCGCCCCGGTCGAGGGTAGACATGGCGGGGAACATGACGCTGTTCTCGCGCAGTTCGGGGCGCAGGAGTTTTTCGGAGCCGTTGACCGCGCAGGGATAAAAAAAGGTGCTCGATGCGCGGGCGGCCACTTCGGGACGGAGGCGGAAGGAGATGAACCGGTGCGCCGCCGCCTGATTGCGCGCCGACTTGGAGAGCACGAAATAATCGGCCCAGAGGCGGAAGCCTTCACGCGGTAACACAAAGCGAAGGTGCGGGATGTCCCGTGCCTTGTAGAGATGGTCTCCGCTGTAGGTCTGGGCGATCCAGACGGTGCCGTCCATCACCTTGGCTATGTTGTCGAAGGTGTCGCCGAAAGATACACCGTTCTCGCGCAGGCCTTCGGCATGACGGGTGATCGCGCTCTCCTGTTCCGCGCTCGCGGTGTCGTTTATTGAAAGACGGGCGCGGTGCAGGATCGGCACGATCGCGTCGGGGGCGTCGTCCAGAAGGCGTATCCTTCCGCGATACCGTGGATCCCAAAGCATCTCGATGCTGTCGGTGTCCGCCGGGACCTGTCGGGTGTCGATGATGTATCCGGCGGTCCCCCAGAATTGCGGCACCGCCATCGGGAGTTGCGTGCCGAATCGGGAGGTGATGTCGGTGATGTTGGGTATCTTGGTGAGATCGAAGGGGCGCGCGAGTTTGGCGTTAAGCACATAGGCCAGCACCGATTCGTCGACGACCACGAGGTCGAACGCCGCCGGGTCGTCCTGCAGACGGGCGACCTGTTCGCTCGAGGTCTTTATCTCGACGACGGTCACGGCGATGCCGGTCTCCCGTTCGAAATCGGAGATCATCTGCCGGTCGGTGTAATCCTCCCAGGTCAGGATGACCAGTTCCTGCGTTTTCCGGTCGGTCTTTGAGGAAGAATGGAAGAAGAAATAGAGCGCCAGCGACGCGAACACACCAAGAAAAGCAATGAAGATAGCCGAGCGCTTCACTTCCGACCCCTTTAGAGAGCACAATTATAGTTGGGTACGGAGGTGAGGTCAAGAAAAAAGAACGGAACGGTTACAAATAAAAAGAAGAAGGAGCGGGGGTCAATTCACCTTGAAGGTGAGGTCTCCCTTCTCGAAGAACGAGACGATCTGGCGTGCCGCGGCGATGCCGGCGTTGATGTTCGCCTCCTCGGTCTGGGCTCCCATCTTCTTGGGGGTGAAGAAGGCGCGGTCCTTGTATTTTTCGAGCACCTGATCCTTGACGGTGTCCTCGACATCGGAGAGATACTTGAAATCGGGCCGGGTCTCGAACATCTTGAGGAGGGATGCCTCGTCGATGACCTCTTTGCGGGCGGTGTTGATGAGGACCGCTCCCTTGGGCATCAGCGAGAGGAGCGCGTGGTTGATGCTCTTTTTGGTCTTTTCGGTCGCCGGGATGTGGAGCGACACATACTGACAGGTGCGGTACAGTTCCTCGGCGCTACCGACCGGCGTCACGCCGTCCTTGGATATCGACGCGGTGTCTATGAACGGATCGTAGGCGTAGATCTCCATGCCGAAGCCCTTGGCGATGGCCGCGAGCGACCGCCCCACGAAGCCGTAGGCGTGGATGCCCAGTTTCTTGCCGCGCAGTTCGGTGCCGCTCTTCGGCGTGAACCAGTTACGGGCGGCGTAAAGCATCATGCCGAAGGCGAGTTCGGCCACGGCGTTCGAGTTCTGCCCGGGGGTGTTCATCGCGACGACCTTCTTCTCGGCGGCGTATTTGGTGTCGATATTGTCGTAGCCGGCCCCGGCGCGAACGACGATCTTGAGGTTCTTCGCCGCGTCGAGCACCTCCTGTTTCACGATGTCGGAGCGGATGATCATCGCGTCGGCGGCGGGGACCGCCGCGAGCAGGTCCTTCGGGTCCTTGTAGTTCTCGAGTTTGATGAGTTCGTAGTTCGCCTCTTTGCAGACGGCCGCGATCTTGTCGACCGCCTCTTTTACGAACGCTTTCTCGGTGGCGAGCAGGATCTTTTTCATGGATACTCCTCCTAACAGGGGTGGTTGATCGGTCACGCGGTCCGAATGTAACACGCCGCCTTTCGCGTTGTCAACTTTAACCGGTGTGCCTCCTCTTGTCTTTTCCCGTCGGGCGTGCTAGAGAGGGGTACTGACATGCGACGGGGTCTGCGATGAGAGAGGAGAGCGGTAGGTTCGAGAGCGTCCACGGCGGCGCGATAGTTTTTTCGGCGTGGCTTCCCGACGAAGATACGGCGGTGCGCCGCGTCATGCAGATAGCGCATGGTATGGCGGAACACGCCGGGCGGTACCGTCACTTCGCCGAGTTCCTCACCCGGCATGGGTTCGCGGTCTACGCGAACGACCACCGGGGGCACGGCCGGTCGGTGCTTCCGGGCGAGCCGCGCGGCTTTTTCGCCGAACGCGACGGATGGACCGCCGTGGTGGACGACGCCCGCGAGATGACCCGCATCGCGAAGGATCGCCATCCGGGCCTCCCGCTCTTCCTGCTGGGGCACAGCATGGGGTCGTTCATCGCCCGTTCCTACGGGATACGGTTCGGCGGCGAGTTGACCGGTCTCCTCCTTTCCGGCACCGCCGGTCTGCCGCCACGGTGGGAGAAGTGGGCGGTGCTCGCCATCGTGAAGGTCTGTTCGGCCGTGTGGGGTATCCGCACCCCCTGTTCCTTCCTGCACAACCATTCGCTTGACACCTATAACCGCCCCTTTGTCCTGCCCGGGTCGAACAGTCGATATCACTGGCTGTCGCGCGATCCGGCGGTGGCGCACGGCTTCGACGCCGATCCGCTCTGCGGCGGCATCTTCCCGGCCGCCTTCTTCCGCGACCTTGCCGACGGGATGCTCTTCATGAGCGACCCGGCGCAGGTCACCCGGATGCCGAAGGAGTTGCCGGTCATTTTCTTCTCGGGCGACCGCGATCCGGTGGGGCGCAATGGCGCGGGGGTCAGGGAAGCATACCGGCTCTTTCTCGGAGCGGGGATGAAAGATGTGACGATGACGCTCTACCCCGGAGCGCGTCATGAGCCGCTGAACGAGATAGACCGGGAAAAGGTGTTCGGCGATATCCTTGCGTGGCTGGACGGTCAGCGCCCCCACCGCCCGTCGAATTCCTGAATCGTCTTCCGGAACGCCTCGGCGTCCCCCGCCGGCAGTTTCGCGGTCACGGTGCCGTGATATTTGAGCGGGTCGATGATCTTCCGGGCCTCGTACTGGAGTTGGTAGTGAAGATGCGGAGCGAACGATCGGCCGGTGTTGCCGACATCGGCGAGGTGGTCGCCCGCCGCGAAGCGCTGTCCCGGCTTCAGGTGGACCTTGTCGAGGTGCAGGAGTATCATCTGGACCGCCGGTGAGGTGTCGAGCCGCGCGAGAAGCGAGTACCCGTTGTAGCGCGTTTTCCAATTGGTCTTTTCGACGATGCCGCTCCACGGAGCGTAGATCGGCGTGCCGACCGGCGCCTTGAAATCGATGCCGTCATGTTTCGGTCGGCGATCCTTGAGGAGCGAGGTTATCTGTATCCAGTCCTTGAGTGGTGATCGTTTCAGGGCCTTTTCGACCGCGGTGCCGTCCGCGTTGTAGTAGGCGGGGAATTGTCGATCGGAGGCCTTGAAGCGGTAGATGCGGAACTCTTTGGCGAGTTTCACGGACCGGTAGCGCATCGCGAGCAGTTCTATCTCGTCGGGGGTGTCGGCCCGTTTCGCCTGTTCTTCGGGCGGGATGACGCGGAATACGAGGTCGAGTTCGTCGCCCGGGTAGACCTCTTTGCGCATGTCGAGGTTCCAGACGAGGTTGCGTGCCACATGGGCCGAAAGTCGCTCGGCCAGTTTCCGGATGCCGGTCTCCTCGGTGAGCCGGGCGACCTCTTCATTGTCGGCGAAGGTGTTGTAGAACGAGGTGGCCAGAAGAAAGGAAAGAGCGTAGGCGTCGGGTCTCGCTTTTTCAGGTGCGGCCTGCGGCGCGGTGGGGGAGGGGGTGGTGGCGACCGGGTCGATCAGCGTGGCCGGCGCCCCGGGGGTGACCGGCGTCGGTGCCGTATCTGGGCCACGAAGCGGGCAGAAGAGGTTCATCGCGGTGACGATCAGGAGCGCGCCGAAGGTGATGAAGAAAAGCGTCCGCCAGCGGGTCTGTCGTCTCTGGTGCGGGATGTCGGGTGGCACGGTCATATCACTCCGGTGCGTCGCGTGGGAATAACAACGGAGGCATCATGCCCGTTCGAAAAAAGGAAAGCCAGAAATTTTTAAGAAAATGTTACCCGGGTCTCAACGGCAAGGGGTTATGTCGCCGCCACATTCGCAGGTCGCGGTGCACTGGCTGATGTAGCGAGCCCCGCCGTCGCAGCACCACGCGTTCATGTCGGTCGGGACACAGCCGCAGGTCCCCGTCACGGCGTCGTCGTCGGACACTTCGCTGTCGTCGTTGTCGATCGCCGCGGCGCAGGCGCCGTCGGTGCGGGTGGCGCACTGGCCGGTGTGGACATTGATGCAGTTGGCGAAGCAGGTGTTGAATACCGTCGTGACGCCGTCGCAGCAGATCGGCTCGTACGCGGGGCTGTCGCCGCACCCGCAGTCACCGACCGAGAAGGCGGCGGTCGGGTCGTCGTCTTGCCATTCGGCGGTGTCGGCATCGCTCATACCGGTGCCGTCCGAGGAGGCGGTGTCGGGGTAGGTGGCGCTGTCGGTCGCCATCTCGTCCTCCGAGCCGTCGCCGTTCATGTGGTCGTCGCTCATCGGGACCGCGTTGTCGGCGTCGCTCACGGCGGTCGAGTCGCTGTACATGTCGCCGCTCGGTGAATCGGCCCCTTCGGCGATATCCTCGGCCGGGTTGCCTCCCGCCGTGCCCTCGTCGGCGGTGTCCTTTTCGCCGTCGGCGCTTCCTTCGGCCTGCGACAAACTCCGGTCGAGCGATATGACCTGCTCGCAGGACAGGAAGATCGCCGCCGCCAGAAGCGCCGCTATGATCGCGCCGTTAACGCGCATCGCCGTTCTCCAACAGTTCGCGTATCTCGCCGTTTTTATACCCTTCGGGGAAAACGCGCAAGTATTTTCTGCACGAGGTAAAGGCGGTCTCGCCGGTCTTCACCTCCGCCTTGCAGGCCTTGATGAGCAGTTCCTCGCGGAACACCGTGTCGCCGTCGACGATGTCGTTGTGCGCATTGAGCACCGTCAGTATGTCGTCGAACCGGCCCTCCCTTTCGTGGAGCCGGACGATCTCGAAGAGCGCCTTGTCCTTCTCGGGGCCGCTGGCAAGTTCCTTTTCGAACCAGTCCATGGCCGCCGTCGCGTCCTGTGTCTTGAGGGCGTCGCGACCGTTCCGGAGGAAGGATGCGGCGGCGGGCTGATCGTCCGCGGCGGTATCGATCCCCGGCGCCGGTCTGACGGCGCGCGGCTGTTTCGCGGCCACCATAGCGGTCTCTTTCGTCTCGCCGGTGAAGGTATGCGCCATGCCGCCCGAAAGCGCGATCGAACCGCTCGTGCGACCGTCGATCACCTCGACGAGTCCCTCGGCGACCGTCACGGCGAGTTTCGTCCCGTCGGTGTCCAGCGTGAAGCGGGTGCCGAGCACGCGGACGAGGTACCGATCAGCGGTGTGGATGCGGAAATCATTCCCTTTCTCTATGGATACCTCGACGGTGCCTTTCGCAAGCCGCAAATCTTCGGCGCCGTCGGCGGCTATCGAGGCGGGGCCCTTCACGAGGAGCGTCGCCCGACCGTGGGCTATCGTCGTGCCGACGGGGAAGAGGCGCGGGGTCGCGTTGAGCGCCGGGGCGATCCGGGGCGCCGGAGCATCGGCATCGGCCATCGTATCCTCTTCGCCGGTCGCGGGGGTGCCGAGCCCGACATAGGCGGCGATGAGTATCAATGCCGCCGCCGCCCCGAACGCGAGTCGCGGCAGGGTGAAGAGCGTCGCGAAGAGGCCCGGGCGCGCCGCGTCGAGATGGTCGAAACTGATCCGCGCGATGCGGTCTATCGCCGCGTCATGGTCGGACGATGCGGGGAGCATCGGCTCGTTGCGCAACTGCGCCTCCAGCCGGGCGGCGCATTCATCGCAGGCCGCGAGGTGCTCGACGGTCTCCGGCGAGGGTTCGCCCTCCTGCCGGCAGATCGCGATGAGTTCGGCGTTGGAGAGGTGTTTCGTGTTCATGACGCTACCCCGTATGCCTTGGTTAACATTTTTGCCATGTCCTTGCGGCCGTTCAGGACCCGTGACCAGACCGTCTGGAGGGGTACCTTGAGCATGGCCGCTATCTCGCGGAGGGTGAGCCCCTCCATCTCGAACAGCACGAGCGCCATTCGTTTTTCCGTGCTTATCCTGCCGAGCGTCACCCGGACCTGTTCGCGGCGTTCGGCGCCGAGCAGGTTCGCCGCCGGCGACAGGTCGCCCTCGCTCTCGGAAGGAAGGTTGGCGAAGAACTCGGCCGGTTCGGAGACCATATGGGCCTCCTTGTGCCGTTTGATGTAGCGGTAAGTGGTGTTGGTCGTGATGCGGTAGAGGAAGGTCGACAGGGAAGAGTCGTGCCGGAAGTTCTTTGCCGATTTTGCGAGTTCGATGAAGATCTCCTGCACGATATCCTCCGTTTCCGATCTCGGCCCGTAGATCCGGCGCACCGTCGCGCTCACCTTACCATGATAGCGCCGCACCAGTTCCCGCCATGCCCGTTCATTTCGGGTCAGCGCCGTTCTGAGCAGGGCCTCGTCGCTCATTTCTCCAAGAACTACGGGGTTTGTGTCCGCCACCGTTTTCATGCTCCTTTAGTTTCCCGGCACTCTCTTATTTATTGAGACATTTTCTGAAACAAGCAAAAAAAGTTTTTATATTTTATAATCACTTGTATTTGCTTGACAATGCCATCACCTAACGAATCCCTAACGATTTTGCTTGACAAGGGGTCTGAAACAGTGTCTATAATGATGTCGGCTTCCGCCATCGTGCGCGGAACGTTATTAATTCAGCCTCATCGGAGGATACGATGAACAGTTATGTGAGCGCGGTCCTCAACGACCTCAAGACCCGGTATCACTGGGAGAAGGAGTTCCTGCAGGCCGCTGAAGAGGTGCTCGATTCGCTTACCCCGATCGTCGAGCGCGAACCCAAGTACAAGGCCCACAAGATCCTAGAGCGCATCGTGGAACCGGAACGCACCATCATGTTCCGCGTCCCGTGGATCGACGACAAGGGAGAGTTCCAGGTCAACCGCGCCTACCGCGTGCAGTTCAACAGCGCCATCGGTCCCTACAAGGGCGGCATCCGCTTCCATCCCAATGTGACGCTCTCCACCCTCAAGTTCCTCGGCTTCGAGCAGATATTCAAGAACTCGCTGACCGGCCTTCCCATGGGCGGCGGCAAGGGCGGCTCCGACTTCAACCCGAACGGCAAGTCCGACGGCGAAGTGATGCGGTTCTGCCAGTCGTTCATGACCGAACTGTTCCGCCACATCGGTCCCGACACCGATGTCCCGGCGGGTGACATCGGCGTGGGCGGCCGCGAGGTCGGCTACATGTTCGGCCAGTACAAGCGGCTTGCCAACGAATTCACCGGCGTCCTGACCGGCAAGGGGATCAATTGGGGCGGCTCGCTCGTCCGTCCCGAGGCGACCGGCTTCGGCGTCGTCTACTTCGCGGAAGAGATGCTCAAGTCCAAGGGCGATTCGATGAAGGGCAAGAAGGTCGCGATCTCCGGTTTCGGCAATGTGTCGTGGGGCGCCGTCATCAAGGCGAACGATCTGGGCGCGAAGGTCGTGACCATCTCCGGCCCCGACGGCTATGTCTATGACAAGGACGGCGTCAGCGGCGAGAAGATCGAGTACATGCTCGAGATGCGCGCCAGCGGTCGCGACAAGGTCGAGGACTACGCGAAGAAGTTCAAGGGCGTCGAATTCCACGCCGGTAAGCGGCCGTGGGAAGTGACGGTCGATGTGGCTCTTCCGTGCGCCATCCAGAACGAGATGGACGGCAAGGACGCCGCGACCCTCTTGAAGAACGGCTGCAAGGTCGTGGTCGAGGGCTCGAACATGTCCTCCACGCTCGATGCGGTGAAACTGTTCGTCGAGAAGAAGATACTGTACGCGCCGGGCAAGGCCTCCAACGCCGGCGGCGTCGCCACCAGCGGTCTTGAGATGAGCCAGAACTCGATGCGGCTCGGCTGGTCGCGCGAAGAGGTCGACCAGAAACTGCGCAACATCATGATAGGCATCCATCACTCCTGCGTCACCGCGGCGAAGGAATACGGCTTCGAGGGCAACTATGTGGTCGGCGCGAACATCGCCGGCTTCAAGAAGGTCGCCAACGCGATGGTCGAACAGGGGCTCGTGTAAATCAAACCCCGTCAAGGCCCCCTTGACAAGGGGCCGGATGGTATTTTCCTATCGGGGGGCCGCAAGGTCCCCCGTTTTTTTTGCCTCTCTATGATAAAAAGGATATCCTTCCGATACAAAAGGGCCGGACTTGTTCGATGGAGGTTGTCATGAAATGGTCGATCCTGTTCGCGGTACTCTTTGGAATGGTTGCTCTTTTCGTCTCCTGCGGCGATGAGCAGCAGAAGGATGATCCGGCGGTCACGGTGAAATATCAGGCGGCCGACGAGCATGCCGAGAAGGTGAGCCCCGCGGTGGTGGCGGCCAACAACGACTTCGCGGCGCGCATCTTCAAAGCGATGGCGACCGCCGAGGCGGGGAAGAACCTCATGATATCGCCGCTGTCGATAGAGCTGGCGCTCGCCATGACGATGAACGGCGCATCGGGCGACAACCTGACCGAGATGCGGACGGTGCTCGGGTTCGACGAGATGACCATCGCCGATATCGACGAGCAGTTCCTTCACCTCATCAAGAGTCTTGAGGAGGCCGACAAGGACATGACGCTCGCCATCGCCAACTCGATGTGGATGGACGAACTGTTCGAGCCGCGCCTCAAGGCGGCGTTCAAGGAGGCGCTCACCGGGTCGTTCGAGGCGGAACCCTACACGGTCGACATGGCTGATGCCGCAACCGTGGATCTCATAAACCAGTGGGTAAGCGACAACACGAACGGCAAGATAGAGAAGATCATCGACGACATCAACGCCGACACGGTCATGTTCCTCATCAACGCCCTCTACTTCAAGGCGGCATGGACCGTCACCTTCGACGAGGACCGCACCTACGACGGCGATTTCACGCTGGCCGACGACACGCATAAAACGGTCAAGATGATGACCTTCAAAGATGCGCAGGATTTCAAATTCTTCTCCAGCGGTTACGGCGCCGCGGGTGGCTACAGCGCCGTGCGTCTGCCCTACGGTCGCGACAAGTTCGCCTTCTACGGCTTTGTTCCGAACGACGGGACGGTGGACGAGTTCATCGCTCGGATGGCCGACGAGGGGCTCGACGGGTTCTTCTCCAACCTCACCGAGAAGGAGGAGGTCCCGGTCCTGCTGCCGAAGTTCAAGTTTGCCTACGAGAAGTCGCTCAACGAGATACTGCAGGATCTCGGCATGGAACAACTCTTCGTGCCGGGCGGCCTTTTGAATATGGCCGATCCGGGCGACGGGCTCTATGTCTCCGAGGTGAAACACAAGACCTTCATCGAGGTCAACGAGCAGGGGACCGAGGCGGCGGCGGTGACATCGGTCGAGGTGGGCGATACGGCGATGCCGGAAGGGTTCTACGGCACCAAGCCCTTCGTTTTCGTCATCCGCGACGACCGCTCCGGCACCATCCTCTTCATGGGCAAGGTCGAAGACCCGACGCAGGAGTGATAGCGACAGTCATCCGTTTTTCTTCCTCGCCCTGTGAAGGGAGAGGATTGAGGTGAGGGTGTTCCAACAGAGACCCTCATCCCGGCCTTCTCCCTCGACGGGGAGAAGGTGAGGTGCCGACCGAACTTTTCCTTGCAACTGTTTTTCCTCCTGATACAATGCCGTTATTCTTGGCAAAGCTGATTGACTTACGGAGGATGGCGCATCATGCGGGGTATCTGGATCGGCATTCTTGCGATGACGGTGGTTCTTCTCACGGTATCGTGTGGCGAGGAGAGGACGAAAGAACCGGCGATTGGGTCGAAGGGCGGTGACTGTTATGAGGATAACACCTGCGAGGGCGACCTTGTATGTGTACTGAGGGTCTGTTACGAGGCCGGGGTGTCGGGTGAAATGGTGGATGTTCCCGCCGGAGAATTCTGGATGGGGTGTAATGAGGATGTAGATATGCAGTGTCACTGGTATGACTGGGAGAAACCCTATCATCATGTCTATCTTGATGCCTACAAGATCGGCAAGTACGAAGTGACCGTCGGCGAATATCAGCAATGCGTCGCCAGCGGTGCCTGCAACAATAACGAAGCATACCCTCATTATTCCAGCAGTATGACCGACGATTCACCTTGCAATTACGACGCAGAAGGGAAGAAAGACCAACCGATGAACTGCGTGACTTGGTACGGGGCTGATGCCTACTGTAAGTGGATAGGTGGCAGACTGCCGACCGAGGCCGAATGGGAAAAAGCGGCCAGAGGGACCGCCGGTCGAAAATACCCGTGGGGCAACGAACCGGCCGTGTCATGCGATTATGCGGTCATGGGGCCCCACAATGATTCGACCGGTGAGTATGATGATGGATGCGGCACCGGCGGAACGATGCCGGTAGGAAGCAAACCGAACGGCGTATCGCCCTACGGCGCCTACGACATGATAGGGAATGTCTGGGAGTGGGTGCATGACTGGTGTTGTTCGGATTACAGCATCTATTCATCACTTGCAAACAACCCGAAAGGGCCGATTTCCGGTGATCAGCGCATGATGCGCGGTGGGGCGTGGAAGAGCAGTTACGACGAGGTCTTGCGCGCATCCGCCCGCCGCTACGGCAGCCCGACCTACAAAAGCGGTGACATCGGGCTCCGGTGCGCGAAGTGATCTCCCTTCTCATAATTTGATAAAAGGTTCCTTTTCCTTACACTAAAGGGGCGCCTTTGCTGGAGTGACCGATGCATGCGATCCTGTTCCTGACCCGCCAGTGTACCCTGAAATGCGCTTACTGCTATGTCGAGAAACATGAACATTCTCATATGCCTATAGAAGTTGCGCTCAAGGCGGCGGACCTCGTTCTGGAAAAGTCCGTTGAGGAGAAAAAGGCGCGCATCAGTTTCTTCGGCGGCGAACCGTTCATCCGGTTCGATGTCATGCGCGAAGTGACCGACTACGCCGAAAAGAAGGCGAAGAAACTCGGCGTCGCGCTCAAACTCCATGTCGCGACCAATGGCACCCTCATCACCCCCGAGATCATCGACTGGATCGCGAAGAAGAAACTGACGGTCGAGTTTTCGCTCGACGGCGTCCCGGCGGCGCAGGACGCGAACCGCCCGTTCAACGACGGTCGGGGGAGTTACGCTGCCGTCGTCAAGCATCTGCCGACGCTCTACAAAAAGGCGAAACATCTGGTCGCGGTGGCGGTCGTCTCACCCGCGACGGCGCAAAAACTCTACGATTCGACGCTCCATGTCATGGACGACCTCGGCATCCGCAACTTCGTCCCGGTGGTCGATTACACCGCCCAGTGGGACGAGGCGGGGCTTTATACCTTAAAGGAACAGTACGAGAAACTGGCCGAATGGTATCTGGAGCGGTCGCGGACCCGCAAGAAGGACCTGTTCTACTATTCGCTCTTCGACGCCCATATCGCGGCGCACATCAAGGGCGGGTTCCGTCCCGGCGATTTCTGCGATGTGGGGCGCAATATCTTCGCGGTGGCCGAGGACGGTCGGATATTCCCCTGCGTCCGGTTCGCGGGAAAGCCGGAGCGGGCGGCGGGCTTCGTGATGGGCCATGTCGACACCGGCTTCATCATGAAGAAATGCCACGAGATCGCGGCCGAGAACCTGAAGCCGCGCACCACCTGTCAGGGCTGTTCGCTCGACGGCCGCTGTTTCACCTATTGCCCGTGCCTCAACTGGGACACGACAGGGGAGTTCACGACGGTGCCCGGCATTCTCTGCGCCAACGAGTCGATGCTCATCCCGATAGCCGACCGGCTGGCGCGCGAACTCATCGCCGAGGAGAACCCCTCGTTCATGCGGAAGCATTATAAAAAGGAAATAGAACCGATAGACATTGTGTGAGGTGACGCCATGAACACGAACTTCTCGGTACGCAAAGTGACCGGCTACGATCCCGGCTATCCGGTGGGACGGCGTCGTCCGGGACGGCTGGAGGCGCGGCCACTCAGGTTCCTCTTTCTCGTGGTGGGGTTCCTCTTCTTCTTCGTCGGGGTCGGTTGCGGAGAAAAAGAGGTGCAACTCACCGGCGTGCAGGAGTATGACGGCGATTCGCTGACGAGCGATACCGCTCAGCCCGATGCGGACGACCTGCAGGGGGTGACCGATCCCGACTTCCCGCTCGATGACGATGCGGTGATACCGGACGCCGACGATATGTTGACCGGCGATCCGGTGCCTGACGAACTCAACGAACTCGGCGGAGCGCCGCTGGTCGATGATGAACTCGAACTGCCCGACTACGACGATCAGTTGGCAGGTGAACTGATGCCCGATGCCGACGAACTGCTCTCCGACAGCGACAGCATCGTCTGCCCCGTTGACGAGGAGATAACCGGTGTGGTCGCCCCCGACGAGATGCCCGATTACGATGACCAACTGACAGGCGACTCGGCTCCCGCCACGAAGCTCAGGAAGTAGCCGCTCCCGGCCCGCCCATTTCTTTCTCCCTCTTGATTTCACCGCGATACTCGCTACTATGACCGAGGTTTTCAGTGATGGAGGGACCATATGAGGATAGCCGACTTTGTGACTTTACTTGCCGCGCTGTTCCTGTTCGGCTGCAGTTCGGATAAGAATACCGGTCCCGACGATGCGTCCGGCGCCGACGATCTGACGGGCGCCGACCATGATGCCCCGGTACTTCCCGACACCGCAACGACCGACGGTGAAACGATCGATGACGCGGCGAACGACGAGTCGCTTCCCGACGGGACGGACGAGGAGCAGGCCGACGACCTGCTCGATGACAGCGACACCCTTGGCGCGGGCGACGCCGACGGCGACGGTATCCCCGACAGCGTCGAGCGCCCCAGCGGCATCCCGGTCGACACCGACAATGACGATACTCCCGACTATCTTGACGAGGATAGTGACGGCGACGGTATCCCCGATGAGGTCGAGTGCGCCGAACAACCATGTCGCGACACCGATACGGACGGCGTCCCTGATTACCGTGAGACCGATAGCGACGACGATCACATCGCCGACGGTGTCGAATGTCCCGAACAGCCGTGTCGCGATACCGATGAGGACGGAGCCCCCGACCTTCTTGATCCCGACAGCGACGATGACGGCATCCCCGATCTTATCGAGGGTCCCGGCGACCGCGACGGCGATGGCCTGCCCAATTATCTCGATACCGATTCAGATGCTGACGGCATCGCCGACGGCGTCGAGTGTCCCGGCCAGCCCTGTACCGACAGCGACGATGACGGTACGCCCGATCATCTTGATACCGACAGTGATGGTGACGGCCTATCTGATGAACAGGAGGCGGGACTCGGCACCGACCCGAAAAAAGAGGATACCGACGACGACGGGGTGAGCGACCTCGCCGAGTTTTCCTATGGGTCCGATCCGCTCGACGATACGGATACCATACCCGCCGACGATTTCTATGTCGTGCTTCCCTATGCCCCCGAAGAGGAGGTGCTCCGGACGCTCGATTTCGGCACCGCTATCCAAAAGGCCGACATCCTCTTCCTGCTTGATCTCTCGGGCTCGATGAGTGGAGAGATGAACAATATCAAAGGCAATCTTGCGGATGTCATCATCCCCGGCATCGAAGCGGCGATACCCGACGCGGCGATCGGGCTTGCCACCTTCGAGGATTGGCGCGGCGTCCACGATGACACGGAACATCCGTCGTTCGATGACCACATCTACACGCTTCTCCAGCCCCCGACCGCCGATACCGGCATCATAACGACGGCGATATCGGGGCTTTCCTACCTTTCGAACGGCGGGCAGGAGCCGCAGATCGAGGCGCTCTATCAGGCGGCGAGCGGCGCCGGGTTCTCGGGCAAGTTCGACTACAAATATGTGAGCGATCCCTATCACTGGGTGGCGACCTTCTACCCGCAGATACCGGTGAAGGACTGTGAAGACGCGGCGGGTGACATCGGCGGCGCCTGTTTCCGCGGGCAGTCGATGCCGATATTCATCATGATGACCGACGAGGCCTTTACCGCGGCGGTGACCAACCCGACCGTCTTCGAGTGGGACACGAACCCGCCCTATCAGCCGCCGCACACCCGCGACGAGGCCATCGCGGCCATGAACGCGATACAGGCGAAATTCATCGGCATCAGTTCCTTTGTGTCGCTCGGCTGGAACTATGACCCGAAGCCCGATCTGGAGGCGGTCGGTGTCGGGACCGGTTCGACCGACGGGGACGATGCCCCGTTCTTTTATGAGATCGGTGACGATGGCTCCCAGTTGTCGACCCAGATCGTTGAGGCCATCGCCGAACTGACCCAGAAGGTGCGTGTTGATGTGACGACGGCCGCCGTGTCGCTCTCCAATCCCTACGCCATCAATACCACACTCTTCATCAAGGCGGTGACGCCGCTCTCTTCTCTGCCGGCCGATGGTTACGATACCAAGGACGGTCAGGTCTTCTACGGCGTGAAACCGGGGATACAGGTGACCTTCGAGGTCGTCTTTGAGAACGATGTCTATGAGCCGACCGGCCCCGACGCGACCCTGTTCCGCGCCCGGATAGAGGTGCTCGGCGACGGTGCGCTTCTCGATACCCGCGAGGTGCTCATCATCGTGCCGGGCACGATAGAGAACAGCGGCGGGCCGCAGTGACCGCCCCGGTCCACCATTGAGAGAGGTCCCTTGATGTCCGCCTATGCCCCGTGGCTGCTATTCGGCGCGATAGTCGCCGCGATATTCATCGTGGATTTCTTTTTCATCAACCGTAACGCCCACGAGATACGGGTCCGCGAATCGCTCATCGTCACGGTCGCCATCAATATCGTCGTGGTGCTGTTCGCCTTCTATGTCCGCTCGATCAAAGGCGACGAGGCGATGCTCCAGTTCTTCACCGGCTATGTCGTCGAGTACGCGCTGTCGGTCGACAACCTGTTCGTGTTCCTCGTGCTGTTCTCGCTGTTCAAGGTGCCGGAACGGTACCGCCACCGCGTCCTGTTCTACGGCATCCTCTTCGCGATATTCGCGCGGATGGCCTTCATCTTCCTCGGGGTCGCGGTCGTCAACCGGTTCCACTGGATGCTCTACCTGCTCGGCGCGTTCCTCGTCTATACCGGCGTCAAACTCTTCTTCGAGAAGCAGGATGACGAGCGGACCGTCATGGAGGGGTGGTTCTTCCGGCAGGTGAGCCGCTTCGTCCCGCTCAAAAAGGAACTCTGCGAGCACTGCTTCTTCGTGCGCGAGGAGGGGAGATGGCTCGCGACGCCGCTCTTCATGTGCCTGCTCGCCGTCGAGATGAGCGACATACTCTTCGCCTTCGACTCGGTGCCGGCGATACTCACGATATCGCGCGACAGTTTCGTCATCTACACCTCGAACCTCTTCGCGATACTGGGGCTCCGATCGCTCTTCTTCGCGCTGTCGGGGGCCCTGCGCTATTTCCGGTTCCTCAACTACGGGCTCGCGATCATCCTCACCTTCATCGGGGTGAAGATACTCGTGGAGGAGTGGTGGCGGGTCCCCATCGGGCTCGCGCTCGGCTTTGTCGGGCTCGTGCTGGGTGCGACGGTGCTTCTTTCGCTCGTGTTCCCCGCCCGCAAGGAGTCGTGACCGCTACCGGAGCGTTGCCGAAAAAAGTTCGGCGGCGTTGAAGGAACTGCGGACGAACCGTCCGGCATAGATCTCGCGTAACCCGATGGAGAGGCCGTATGCGCGGAGCGTCTCGAACTCTTCCTCCGTCAGATCGCGATCGACCGGCAGGTGTGCGTGGGAGGGGCGGAAATACTGTCCGATGGTGACGATGTCGCACCCGGCGGCGTACAGGTCGTCCAGCAGCGCGCGCAGTTCCTCGTCGCTTTCGCCGAGCCCGACCATGAACCCCGATTTTGTCGCGAGCCCCCGTTCTTTCATGAAGGTGATGACCCGCAGGGAACGGCGATAGTCGGCCTGCGGACGGACCGTTCCGTAGAGGCGTGGCACCGTTTCGACATTGTGATTGAACACATCGGGACGGGCGTCGGCGATGACCGCGAGCGCGGCGGGGTCGCCCTGCATATCGGAGGTGAGCACCTCGATGCGCGTCCCTTCGGCCTTCGCGCGGACGGCGGTGATGGTCCGGGCCAGATGTCGAGCCCCGCCGTCGGGAAGGTCGTCGCGGGTCACCGAGGTGATGACGACATAGCGCAATCCCAGTTCGGCGACGGCGCGGGCGATATTCTCCGGCTCTTCGTGATCGGGGGGTGCGAGTTGTTCGGCATGGGAGATGTTGCAGAAACGGCAGTCGCGGGTGCAGACATTGCCCAGCACGAGGAAGGTGGCGGTCCCTTTTCCGAAGCAGTCGGCTATGTTCGGACAGTGGGCCGATTCGCAGACCGAATGGAGATGATGGCGGCGCAGTACCCGCTTGACGGCGTGGATCTCGGGCGACAGGACCGTCGTCTTCTTGCGGGGGGCATCATGGTCAGACATCGGTCATTACGGTGCCGGCGAGGGCCGCTTCGATGAGTGGGTCGATGTCGGGCAGGAGTTTTTCCTCCTGCGCATGGACGAGGTCGAGTTTGCCCCGGGTCGCCGGGTTGCGGGGGAGGAAGGCGGTGCAGGAGTCGGGGCAGGGGCGTATCGAGATATCGAAGGTGCCGATGCGCCGGGCGACGGCGATGGTCTCCTGTTTTTCGTAGGCGATGAGCGGGCGGAGCACCGGGAGCGTCCGCACCGCGTCGCCGATGGCGGTGATGTTCTCGATGGTCTGGCTTGCCACCTGCGAGAGCGATTCGCCGGTGACGAGCGCCTTATAGCCGTCCCGCAGGGCGATGTGCTCGGCAAGGCGGAACATGAGTCGCCGGAACAGGATGGTGCGGTACGATTCGATGGCGCGCGCCCTGACGAGAAGTTGCAGGTCGATGAACGGCACGATGTAGAGCCGCGAACCCTCGCCCTGAAAGCGGCGGAGCGTCGCGGCGAGATCGTGCAGTTTGCGCATGCTCTCCTCGGTCGTGTAGGGAGGCGAATGGAAACTGATGTAGTGCGACCGGGCGCCGCGTCGCATCATGAGGTAGGCGGCGACCGGCGAATCGATGCCGCCCGACAAGAGCGTGAGCATCTCGCCGGCACACCCGACCGGGAGCCCGAGCGTTCCCGCGATCCGTTGCGAGAAAAGGTAGATGGCGTCGCCGTCTATCTCCATCTCGAGTGTGAAGTCAGGTCTCGTCATCGAAACGGTGAAGCGCCCGTCGCGCGCTTTGAGCACCGATGCGGCGAGCCGTTTCTGCAGTTCGATGGAGGTGGAGGGATACTTCTTGTTCGACCGGGTGACGGTGGTGCGGAACACGGTGCGCCCCTCGGCGATGGCGCGGTCGGCGAGCGGGAGCGCCGCCCGCTCTATATCCTCCCACGATGCGTCGATGGGCAGTTTCTGCGCGGGCGAGAAACTCGATATGCCGGGGATGAGGGCGAGGATCGCGGCCATCTCGGTCATGTCGCCGCCCACGGTCAGTTCGATGCGGCCGCGGAATTTACGGGCCGCGCAGTCGGGGCCCAGCCCCCGCACGATGTTCCTGACGAGCAGGTCCTCGAACCATGCACGGTTCTTGCCTTTGGTGCCTATCTCGTCGTAGCGGACCAGTATCGTCCGGGACATCAGTTGAGTTCCTTGCGATCGAACAGGAGCACCGCGAGCGAAAGAATGATGACGATGCCGGCGACGGCGTAGAGCGTGGCGTAGGAGAGGCTGATGCTTTCGAGCCCCCGGCCGTACACGAGGTTGTCCTTGATGTTGAAGTAAGAGAAGTCGGGGAGGATGAGCCGCATGACCGACACGGCCTTCTTTATCCGGTCGCTCAAGTTCATGTCGAGGATGAACGCGAGACTGTAGGAGGTGACGCCGATGAGGTAGAACCCTATCGTGAACAGCGCGCCGATGGCCGGTTCGACGAAGGAACTGCACAGCACCGCCACCGATACGAGGAGCGTGGTCTGGAGGAATATCGTGTAGATGGCCGGCAGGTACGCGGTCATGCGGTCCGCGCCGCCGTAGAAATGGAGCATGAGCCAGAGCACGAGCGCCATGAAAAGGATGCCGACGACCGCGAGGATGACCATGCCGGCGAATTTTCCCAGCACATACTGGGGCCGGCTGATGGGGCGGGCGAGCAGGGGATGGAGCGTGCGGAGCGTTATCTCCTTGTTGATGATGGAGATGCCCATGAATATCACCACGACGGTGGCGAATATCTCTATGGTGCCGAGCCCGATGTCCGATATGATGTCGATCTCGTCACCGATGGTCATCTGGGTGATGGCGACGCCGAGCAGGAGGATGAAGAACGCGAAGAACACGAAGGCGTACAGCACCTTGTGTCGCACCATCTCGAGGAAGGTGTAGCGGGCGATGGTCAGTATCTTACCCATGGGGCGCCTCCCGGTCCTTCATGTGGAATACGATCTCCTCGAGCGTGGGGTAGACCGGCCCCGCCGCCACGATGGTGTAGCGCCGCTCGATGAGAGAGGGGAGAATGGCGTTCATCTCCTGTTCGGTGTTCAGGGTGAGCGAGAACCGGCCGTCGGCGAGATGCGCCCCCTTGAAGGAGGAGAATATCAGGGAGTGTTCCTGTTCGGGGGCGGAAAAAGAAACGCGCCACCGGATGTCCTGCGCGAGAACGATGTCGGCGAGCGGCCCGAAAAAGCGGCGGGTCCCTTTTTCGATGATGAGCACGCGGTCGGAAAGATCCTCGATGTCGGCGAGTATGTGGGAAGAGAAGAGGACCGCTTTGCCTTCCTTCCTGAGTTCGCGGATGATCTCCTTGACCTCATGGCGGCCAAGCGGGTCGAGCCCGCTCATCGGTTCGTCCATGATGACGACCTCGGGGTTATGGATGATGGCCTGCGCGATGCCGACGCGTTGCAGCATGCCTTTCGAGTAGTGGGTGAGCATGAGGTCGCCTGCATCGGCGAGCCCCACCTTCTGGAGCGTTTTTTCGATGGCGGCGTTCGCCGTGGCGCGCGGTATCTCCGAAAGCGCGCAGAAATAGCGCAGGAGTTCCCGCCCCGTGAGGTGACTGTAAAAATAGGGGCGCTCCGGCAGGAAGCCGATCCGTTTCTTCCGGCCCGGGTCGCCGGGATCGGCGCCGAAGATGCCGATACGGCCGGCGGTCGGGGCGATGAAGCCCATGAGCATCTTGATGGTGGTCGTCTTGCCTGCGCCGTTGTGGCCGACAAACCCGACGATCTCTCCGGGCTCCAGAGAGAAGGAGAGGTCGGTGACGGCGTTGATGGTCCGCCAGATCCTCATGGGATCACGATAGACCTTGGAAAGATTGACCACCTCGATACAGGGTGCGTGTTCCATGCCTTCTCCTCAGCGTCGATGCACAGGAGGAATCTAATCGCGCACCGGCCCGCTGTCAAGTTTGCCGCCCGCAACCATGGACCGGCGGAAAAAAAAGACGGCGCCCCTTGGGGATGGGGCGCCTATATCTGGGGGTGGGAGGGGAATGTGGACATAGTCCACGGGTGATATTTACATATAAAAGTGAAACAGTCAAGGAAAAAGTGAAATTTTTTTTTCTTCAATGCTCTCAATGGGTTCTATTGTATAAAAGAGTAGTGAAACATGTTTAGTAAAGGAAAAGATAAAAAAATGTTGACTGGGGAGGGTTTCTCGTTATATTTACGCTTCGCGCAGGCTCTTTGCTAATAGATAGTCGTGTTCCTCGTTAGCTCAGTCGGTAGAGCGGGTGGCTGTTAACCACTAGGTCGGCAGTTCAAGTCTGTCACGAGGAGCCATATTTCCCGGCCGCCGCTCTTGGCGGCCTTTTTTTCATCCGGCGCCGCCCGCGTAAAATAATCTTGTGCCTCCGTGTTTTTTCATTACAATCGCGCCGAAATGGAGAGGGCCATGCGTTACCCGCTTCTCCTTCTCGCGGCCTTGGTGCTGATGGCCTGTAGCCGCGCGGAGGACCGTAACATCATCTACTTGTTCAAGGGCGAGGCGACCACGGTCGCCGAGTTCCGTCGCGACTATGAGAACTGGCTCGCGCAGAGCGGTCGCGCAGACAGCCGTGAGTTGCGGCATGGCTATCTTGAGAGCCGCGTGATGGAGGAACTGCTTTACCGGAAAGGGATGCTGGAAGGGGTCGAATATCTTCCCGATGTCCGGGAACGGATCAACGACTACCGGCGGCAGGTCGTCATAGAGAAGACGCGCGACATGGTGGACCGCAGCCTTTACCCGATAGAGGACGAGGAGATAAAGAACTACTATGTGGAGCGTCGCGACGAGTTCGTCCGCGACCGCCTGTACCGTCTCTACGCCGTCCGGACGAAGAAAAAAGAGCGGGCGTTCGAGGCGTACGACCTCTTGACGACGCAGGGGGCGAGCATCCGGCTCCTTTCGGCCCGTTATTCCGACGACAAACGGCTTGCCGACAGGAACGGTGATTGGGGGCTGTTCAGCGAGGATGTGATGGACGAGCACTGGCGGGAGGAGTTGTCGGGAAAGCGTATCGGCGACATCGTCGGTCCGGTGCGTGATAGCGAGAATTACTGGATCGTCATCGAGATCGCCGGGTTCGCCTACAAACGCGAGATCCCGTTCGAACGCGCATATCCGCTCATACTCCGGAAACTCAGGGAACGGATGGGGGGCGATGACCGTCGCGCCCACCGCGAAAAACTGCTTCGCGAGTACGGGGTGCGGATCAACGAGAATAATCTGGACTGGTGATAGCCATGGCACTGACCGCGCGAGATATCGAGTCGGCGATCCGGGAACTTTCACAGAAACAGGGAACGCTCAAAGCATCGCTCGATATCGACCGAAAACGGGAACGGCTCGCCGATGTCGAGCGGCAGTTGAACGATCCGGCCGTGTGGGGCAACACCGATCTGATGGCCTCTCTCAATCGCGAGAAACGGCTTCTGCAGAACGGGTTGACGCTCTTCGCCTCCTTGGAACGGGCGATAGGGGAGTTCCTTGTGTCGGCCGAATTCGCCCGCGAGGATGCCGGGATGGCGGTCGAGGCGGAAAATCATCTCGGAGCGGCCCAGCAGATCATCGGCAAACTCGAGTTCCAGAAGATGCTCGGCGGCAAGACCGACCCGAACAACGCGTTCCTTTCTATCAACGCCGGTGCGGGCGGTCGCGAATCGCAGGACTGGGCGACGATGCTCCTGCGGATGTACCTGCGCTGGGCCGAACGGCGCGGGATGCAGGTCGAAGAGATGGACCGGGTCACCGGCGACGATGCGACCGGCATCAAGAGCGTCACCATACTCATCTCCGGCGAGTACGCCTACGGGTATCTCAAGGCCGAGATCGGTGTCCACCGGCTCGTCCGCATATCGCCCTTCGACGCCAATAAGCGGCGGCACACCTCATTCGCGAGCGTCTTCGTCACCCCCGAGATCGATGACTCCATCGAGATAGATATCGACGAGAAGGATCTCAAGGTGGATACCTTCCGTGCGGGCGGCGCCGGCGGTCAGCATGTCAATAAGACCGATTCGGCCATCCGCATCACTCACCTGCCGACCAACACCGTCGTGCAGTGCCAGAACGAGCGGTCACAGCACAAGAACCGGGCGACCGCGATGAAGATGCTCCGTTCGAAACTCTATGAACTGGAGTTGGAGAAGAAGGCGGCCGAGAGCGCCGAGCAGGAAAAGAACAAGATGGGGATAGATTTCGGCAGCCAGATACGCTCCTATGTCGTCCATCCGTATAAAATGGTGAAGGATCACCGGTTCGACTTCGAGACCGGCAACGCCGAGGCGGTCCTCGACGGCGCCGAGATACTCGACCGTTTTATGGAAGATTTCCTTTTAAGATCAAGCGGTTCAAAGTAGCCGAACGAATACCTTACAAAATTCTTGACATGCCTTACAAAATACCGTACGCTTGTTCTGTTGTCACGGAGGACCGTCGGTGGATATCGAGAAGAAATTGCAGATACTCGGCGCGGCGGCCAAGTACGATGTGTCGTGCTCGTCGAGCGGCAGCAGGCGTCCCGCACCGAAGGGCGGCAGCGGTAACGGCGTCGCCGCCGGCATCTGCCATTCGTGGGCCGACGACGGCCGCTGCATCAGCCTCCTCAAAACGCTTTTCACCAATGTCTGTATCCACGACTGCGCCTACTGCGTGAACCGCCGGTCCAACGACATCCCCCGCGCCGCCTTCACCGTCGACGAGATCTGCGAACTCACCATGGAGTTCTACCGCCGCAACTACATCGAAGGGCTGTTCCTCAGTTCCGGCGTGATGCGGAACGCCGACTACACCATGGAACGGTTGATGCTCGTCGCGAAGAAACTGCGCGATGAACACCGCTTCGGCGGCTACATCCACCTGAAGGCGATACCGGGGGCGAGCCGCGAACTGATACGGCAGGCGGGGCTCCACGCCGACCGCATATCGGTCAACATCGAACTGCCGACCGAGAGGTCGCTTCTCCTTCTCACCGATAAAAAGAAGGAGGACATCATGCTCCCGATGGGCGAGATATCGTCGGCGATAGTGGAGAACCGCGACGAACGGAAACACCTCCGCTCGGCGCCGCGCTTCGCCCCGGCGGGACAGTCCACCCAACTCATCGTTGGGGCGACCCCGGAGAACGACCACCAGATCGTCCGCCTGTCGGAAGGACTTTATACCAATTACGGTCTGAAGCGGGTCTACTATTCGGCCTTTGTGCCGGTCTCGAACGACAACCGCCTCCCTGCCCTCGCCACCCCGCCGCTCCTGCGCGAACACCGGCTCTATCAGGCCGACTGGCTCATGCGCTACTACGGTTTCGCGGCGGGCGAGATACTCGACGACCGGTCGCCGTTCCTCGACGAGGAGATGGACCCGAAAAGCGCGTGGGCGCTCCGCAACATGCACCTGTTCCCCATAGATATCCAGACCGCGCCGTACGAATCGCTTCTGCGCGTCCCCGGCATCGGGGTGAAGAGCGCTCAGCGGATCGTCATCGCGCGACGACAGACGCGTCTTTCCTACGACGATCTCAAGAAGATCGGCGTCGTGATGAAGCGGGCGAAACATTTCCTCACCGTGGGCGGCCGGATGTTGTTACCGGGGTCCGGCCGCCCGCTTCGCCTCATCCGCCGTGACCTTGTGACCCGCGCGATGCTGGACCCGTCGCGGCAGTTATCGCTATTCCCCGCATGAGCGTTCAGTACGCCTACGACGGTTCGTTCCCCGGGGTTCTCTGCGCCCTCTGTGCGTCGCTCGGCGAAAAAGAGCGGCCGTTCGGTATCGTGAGCGAACGGGAGTTCCAGCCGGCCCTCCTTGCGCCGACCGTTCCGGTGACGACCGACGACGACCGGGCGGGGCGTTTCATGGAGAGGATAACGACGGTCATGGGGCGTCATGTCCGGCGCACCCTTGTCCGCGCATTTCTTTCCGATCTGCCGGGGCGCGAATTGAGGTTATACGACTATCTCGCCTTCCTGCGTGACCGCGGCCCGCGGGGCGATGCCTGCCTTACCCATCCTTCCGTCGCGCCGGTCCGCGACCTTGCGCGGCAGGTGACGGTCGAGGCGCACCGGCTCACCGGTCTTGCCCGTTTCGCCCGCGTCGATGAGGGATTGCTTCTTGCGCTCATGGAGCCACGACATCTCATCCTGCCGCTCATCGCGCCGCACTTTATCCGCCGCTTCCCCGCCGAACGGTGGGCCATGATCGATGTCGGTCGCGGCGTCGGGCTTTACTGGGACACAAAGGAACCGCACGAGATCGAGAGCGGCCCCGAAACGACGCGGTTGCTTAACAGCATTCCCGTTGAGGAGGGACAAGATATCTATGAGAAGATGTGGCGGCGGTATTTCAAGGACATCGCGATACCAGAGCGGCGCAATCCGCGTTGTCAGCGGCGTTTCATGCCGGTGCGTTACTGGAAGTATCTGACGGAGAAGCGGTAAGCACTTTTTCGAGCGCCCGACCGATGTCGTCGACCGTAAAGGGTTTCGTGACGGCGGCCCGGAAACCGTACGCCAGCGGCCGGTCGAGGATGGGGGAATCGGCATAGCCGCTCATGGCGATGGCGCGTGCCGTCGGGTCGGTCGCGCGGATGGCCTTCAGCGTTTCTTCGCCCCCTTTGCCGCCCGGTATGGTCAGGTCGAGAATGAGTGCCGCGAACGGCGTTCTTTGCTGTTCTTCCTTGCGGTAGCGGGCGATCGCCTCCTCGCCGGTCGTGACCGTCACCGGCTCGTAACCGAGGAAGCGGAGCGCCGACGAAAGCATCTCGCGGATCACCTCCTCGTCGTCCATGATGAGGATGCGTCCGCCGCCCGACCGGGGCTTGGCCTCCGGTGTGGTCGTCGGCGGTCGTTTTTCCGGCGATACCGGCAGATAGATCGTAAAGGTCGATCCCTGACCGGTCTGCGATGAGACGGTGATGCAGCCGTCGTGGCGCGTTGCTATGGAGTGGGCGACGGTGAGTCCGAGTCCCGATCCGCTCGTCTTGGTGGTGAAATAGGGGTCAAAGATATGATGCAGGTGTTCCGGCGCTATCCCTTTGCCGGTGTCGCTGATGGCGACCGTGACATAATCGCCGGGCGGACAGGGGATGCCGGCTGAGCGGTCGACGGTCGCCCGGCCGACCCGCACGGTGACGGCCCCGCCGCTCGGCATGGCCTGCACCGCGTTCAACAGGAGATTGTTGAACAGTTGCAGTATCTGTCCCTCGTCGGCCCACACCGGCACGATGTCGCCGTCGGTGTGTACCGTCACCTTGACCGATGATCCGGCGGACGAGAAGCCGACGCTCTCCTGAAGTACCGCGAGAAGATCGGTCGTCCGGCGCACCGGGTGGCCGCCTTTGGAGAAGGTGAGCAGTTGCGTGGTGAGGTGTTGCGCGCGGCGGCTCGACCGTTCGGCGAGTTGGAGCATCTCCTGCGCCTTGTGGTCGTCGGGCAGGAGCATGCGGGCGACGCTGATGCTCCCGAGCGTACCGGCGAGATAGTTGTTGAAGTCGTGAGCGATGCCGCCGGCGAGCAGGCCGAGCGATTCGAGCCGTTGCATGCGCCGGGTCTGCTCCTCGAGATTCTTTTTCAGGGTGCTGTCGCGGAACACGAGCACGACGCCGATCATCTCGCCCGCTTCGTTCCGTATCGGCGCGGCGCTGTCCTCGATGATGACCTCGCGGCCGTCGCGGGTCAGGAGTATCGCGGAGTGTTCGATGGACTCGACACGGCCATGTTTCAGCACCTTCCCGACCGGATCCTCCGCCGGTTGACGGGTCTGTTCCTGCACGATACGGAATACGGCGCCTATCGGAAGCCCCGTCGCCTCGGCGTCACGCCAGCCGGTTATCTGCTCGGCCGCCGCGTTGAGGAGCGTGATGCGACCGTCGATGTCGGTCGTGATGACGCCGTCGCCGATGCTTTTGAGCGTCACCGCGAGCCGCTCCCGTTCGGCATGGGTCTGTTGCCCGGAACGGATGCGTCCTTCCACCATGCGGTTCATGGCGCCGGCAAGGGTGCGCATCTCCTGAAAATAAAAGCGGTCGGGTTCTATGCGGATGTTCTCTGTGGCGGCTCTGTCGAAGAATGAAAGAAAGGCGGTGAGGGTGCGTGCGGCGCCCTTCGAAAGAAAGACGAAGGCGATATGAAGAGAAAGGACGATGATGAGCATGACGGTGAAGAAGGCGACGAGATGCATCGTGATCATGGAGCGGAAGTGGGCCTGTTTTACCGCCACCTCACGGTCGATCTCATCGAGGAAGGTCCCGGCGCCGACGATCCACCGCCAGCCGGGGACCATGCGGACATAACTCAGTTTGGCGGCTCGCCGCTCCCAGTCTCCGCGGTGCATCCGGTATTCGATGAACCCGTCGCCGGTCTCGGCGGCCTGCTTGAGTGAGAGGAACAGTTCCTCCCCGGTATCGCCGGCGGCGAGAAGGTTGAGCCCCCGGTCGGGCCCCGCAAGCACCGAACCGTCCTCTGCTATGATGAAGAAATAACCGGCGGCACCGGCGGTGAGCTCCTGTATCCACGCGGCGATGTCCCGTTTCAGTTCGGCCGTGTCGGGATGGCGGTGCCCCTGCGAGAACTCTATCGTGTCCAGCAGGCGGGTCACTTCGCGCTTGAGCAGGTCGCGCTGGAACGCCACCCCCTCCTCCCGGAGGCGGGTCGTCTCCTGTTCGAGGGCGTGTCGATCAAGCAGGAGGATGTAGCCGCCGAGGAGGAGGGTGAACGCTATCATCGTGAGCATCACGGCCATGACGGTGATGCGGACGAAATTGCGCTTGGGGTCGAGGATCATCCACCAGTCCCGTTTGTAAGTTCAAAAGAGTATATTCGGCATCCCATGTTATTGCAATCAAAATCTTAGGGAAGTGGTGGCGGGCTACCCGCAGCAGGCTTCTTTGCCGGTGATACGCGACCGGATGAGGGCGTAGGCACAGCCGACCCCTGCTTCGACCGTTATCGCCCCGGCCGGACAGTTCTTCCGGCACGCGCCGCATTCCATGCACGCCCCGCGGTCGACCATCGTCGCCTTTCGATCGGTCATCGTGAAAACGCGGTGCGGACAGACATCGGCGCATCGGCCGCAGCCGACGCATTTTTCCGTATCGAGGTTCAGCGTAACCACCGATTCGAGATATCTCATAATAACCACCCCCGTACCAGTTCGGCGAAAAATAAGCCGACACCCGCGACGAACCAGATAAGCAGCGGCCAGGTGAACCACCGTATCTCGGCCTTGACCCCCGACGGCGAGGTGAATGCTGTCGAGCCGGTGAAGTTGAAGACGAGATAGGCGGTCACCGGTGGCAGAAGCGTCAGGTGGCGTGCCACGGTGAGGATATCGCCCGGGAAGAAGGCGATCATTGCGAATGCCCACAGGAGACCCCCGGCGAGACCTTTAAGGACGAAGGGACGGAACGGGAAGAGCGGTAGGGAGAGCGGAACGATGACCGTCCCCATGATGATCGCGCCGATAAATGGCACGATGGCGGCCCCAAGCGTCGACGCCCGGGACGCCCAAAGCAATAATCCCGCCGCCAGTGCCGCGAGGAACAGTTGCCACGACAGCACCAATTCCATAGGTGTTACGGCGATCCGGTCAGCGAGATCGAAGTGGACGCGCCGCATCGCATCGCTTGCTTGCATGCCGGCGGCGAGGAAGGCCCGCAGGTCCGTTATCCGCACCGGCCCGTAGACGACCGTGAATCCGGTGAGTTCCTTGACGCGGTGTGCCGAAACGCCGGACGCGCCCAGTTGCGGAACGATGAGACGACGGTGCTTCACGATGTCGGCGAGCCGGCTTTCCTTCGCCATTCGCGCTATCTCGTCGGTGCCGAAGGTCCCTTTCCCGGCCGCACACCAGACATTGATGCCGTGCGTGTCGAGGACGAGGATCCAGAGGTCAAGTCCGGCGCAGGCCCCCCGCACCTTGTCGAGTGTCAGTTTATAGTTGGCGGTGACTATGACGGGGCTTTCTGCCGTTGCGGAGCCGATGCGATAGAGCGCCGGTTCTGTACGGTACTGCCGCCGTCGCCAGCCGAACCGGACCAGAAGGTGTTCCAACCGGTCGTGAAGCGAGATCGATGTCGTGAGATACCTCGGTGCGTCGGGGAGTGTGATGGTGGCCGGAGAAAATGCCGCTACGCCTTGCCGAGGGATCAGCACCATCGACCCTAACCTCGTTCCGGTTCAGGGAACCAGTGGCGGGTGCGGTTGGCGATGGCGACGAGCGTCAACATCACCGGCACCTCGACGAGCACGCCGACGATGGTGGCGAGCGCCACCGGCGAGGTGGGGCCGAACAGTGCGATGGCGACCGCGACCGCCAGTTCGAAGAAGTTCGACGCGCCGATCATCCCGGCGGGGGCGGCGATATTGTGGCAGAGTTTCAGAGCGCGACAGGGAAGATAGCTGACGAAGAAAATAAGGAAGGTCTGAATGGTGAGCGGTACGGCGATAAGGAGGATATGGAGCGGGTTGTTGAGGATGACATCGCCCTGAAACGAGAAGATAATGACGAGCGTGAGAAGCAGGCCACCGATGGTGACATTATTGAACTTGGTGATGAACTGCGTGTTGAAGTATTCCTCGCCCCGGCTTTTGATCACCGCGTTACGGGTGAAACTACCCCCCGCAAGCGGAATAACGACGAACAAAAACACCGACAACGCCAAGGTGTCCCATGGTATCGTTACGCCGCTGATGCCGAGCAAGAAGGCGACGATGGGGGTAAAGGCGATGAGGATGATGAGATCGTTCGTCGCTACCTGTACCACCGTATAGGCGGGGTTTCCCTTGGTAAGGTGGCTCCAGACAAAGACCATCGCGGTACAGGGGGCCGCACCGAGCAGTATTGCGCCGGCCAGATAATCCTTTGCCAATTCGGGCGAAATGAGCGACTTGAACACCACGAAAAAGAAGAACCATGCGATGGCGTACATGGTGAACGGCTTGATAAGCCAGTTGGCGACCCAAGTAACGAACAGTCCCTTGGGATTCCGTCCCACATCCTTGATGCTCGCGAAATCGACCTTCATCATCATCGGGTAGATCATGAGCCAGATGAGGACCGCGATGGGAATGGAGACCTTCGCATACTCGAATTGACCGAGAAAAGCGGGCACGACGGGGGCGAACTTCCCGATGAGTATCCCCGCGACCATGCACAGAATGACCCAGACGGTAAGATACTTTTCAAAGAAACCGATACCGCCGGTCGCGGTCTTTTGCTCGGCGCTCATGGGTGACCTCCTATGAATTCGATTATTTTTTGTTTTATCGCGTCGCGGATCGGCAGTATGGTAGCCAGCCGCTCCTCGACGGTACCGGTGATGGCCGACGGGTCGGGGAACCCGAAATGGAGCCGCTGTCCCGTGCCGGGGACGAAGGGACACCGCTCGGCCGCCGTTTCGTCGCAGACGGTGATAAGGTAGTCGAACCGCTCACCGCGCTCGATGAACTCTTCGACCGCCTTCACCCGGTTGTGCGAGATGTCGATGCCGTCCAAGCGCATCGCCTCGACGACCACCGGGTTGAGTTTCCCCGGCTCGATACCGGCGCTTTTCGCCTCGAACCGGCCGCCGCCCAGCGCATTCAGATATGCCTCGGCCATCTGACTGCGCGCCGAGTTGTGAATGCAGACAAAAAGTACACGGATCATAAAGACCTCCTAAAAGAGTGCGCCGTAGATCATGCCGGTCGCGGTCGCCATCACGATGACGAGCGCGACGAACACGGCGGTCATTTTCGTCCCGATGACGCTCCGGATGACCAGCATGTTGGGCAGAGAGAGCGCCGGACCGGCGAGGAGCAAAGAGAGCGCCGGCCCTTTCCCCATGCCGCTCCCCATGAGTCCCTGCACGATGGGAACCTCGGTCAGCGTCGCGAAGTACATGAAAGCGCCGACGATCGAGGCGAAGAAGTTGGAGAACAGCGAATTGCCGCCGACCACCGCCGCCACCCATTCGTTGGGGATGATCCCTTCGTTCCCCGGCCGTCCGAGGAGGAACCCGGCGACAAAGACACCCATAAGGAGGAGAGGCAGTATCTGTTTGGCGAAACCCCACGAAGAGGATATCCATTCACCGTTCTCCTCGTCGGCGGTCGAGGCCGACCAAGTCATGCCGAGAAACCCGGCGCTGAAGGCAAAGAGCGGCTCATGGGGGAGAAGGAAGGCGAAGAGCGCCGCAACGACACCGGTCACGACGATCTTCCAGAGTTTATGATGCCACCAGACGACCAAAACCGCCCCGAACAGAAGCGCCGCAACACCGGTGACGAGCCACTTTATCTGGAATATCGTCCACCACGCCCCCTCCTGCACATCGGGCCGTCCCCAGTTGGCGAAAACGAGAATGGCGACCATGAGAAAAAAGTAGATGATCGTCTGATAAAGCGGTCGTCCCGTCTCTTCGGGCGGCAGTTGTATCCCGGCGGTCCGTTCCGCCTCTTCTTTCCGGAAAATGAACGCCATGATGAGGCCGATAACGAGCGAAAAGCCGATCGCACCGACCGCGCGGGCAACGCCGATCTCGAAACCGAGTATCCGCGCCGTCAGGATGATCGACAGTACGCTGATCGCCGGACCGGAATAGAGGAACGCAATGGCGGGGCCGAGTCCCGCGCCCCGTTTGTAGATACCGGCGAACAGCGGCAGTATCGTACAGGAGCAGACGGCGAGTATCGTCCCCGACACCGACGCGACGAGGTAGGCGACCCATTTTTTCGCCCCCGCGCCGAGATACTTCATCACCGCGTTCTGCGACACGAAAACGCCGATGGCCCCCGCGATGAAGAAGGCGGGAACGAGGCAGAGGAGCACATGTTCCTGCGCGTACCACTTCACCAGTTCGAGCGCCTCGGTAAGGGCGTTGTCGAACCGGTGGAGGCCGACCGGCAGGAAAAAGGCGGCAAAAAATACCGCCACGATGATGCCGAGCGGTTTGAGTTCACTCTTCCAATTCATTATATCCGACCTCCTAGATGAACTGTATCCCGAACACATGCGCCAGTGTCAGATAAATACCAACCACTATGATGATGATGCCGAAGGCGATCCGTAGCCGTTTCTCCCAGCGGGTGACGGCGTTGAACGCGGTCGCGAGCGCCGCACTGCCCAGAGAGATGGCGACGGCGAACGCGATGACCGGCACCGCCGTCCCGATGCCGTAAATGAGCGGCAGAAGGACCGGAGATGACTGCTGGATCGCCAGCGGTATGAGCGAACCGAAGAAGAGCGCCGCCGACACCGGGCATAACGCAAGGGCGAAGAGAAAGCCCATCAGCACCGCGCCGACATGGCCGAATTTGGAGAAATCGCGCTGGGTCTTGCTCCCGGGAAGGTTCACCGATATGAGTTCGACGAGGAACAGCCCCACCACGATAAGGAGCGGCCCCAGCAGTTTCGGCATGTATATCTGGAGCCAGATCGACACCTTCGGTATCGACAGGAGACTCTGCACCACGATAAAGGCGATCGCGACATAGGCGACCATTCGGCCCAGCGTGTAGAGCGCCGCCGACAGGAAGACCGACCGCTTGTCGCCGATGGTGCGCGAGATGTAGGAAACCGCCGCGATGTTGGTCGCCAGCGGACAGGGGCTGATCGAGGTGAGTATCCCGAGCCACAGGGCGCCAAGTATCGCCGCGACGGTCATAACCCGTTCTCCGCGCGGAATTTTTTTATCTCGTCGGCTATGTAGAGCTTGAAACGCATCTCGTCGTTCTTGAGCGTCCACACCTCGTCGAGATCCTTCCATGCGACCTCGCTGCCCCCCTTCAGCGCTGAAAGGATGACCTGTTTGGTGTAGAGCTTATACTGATCGATGTATCTCTCGTTCACCCCTTCTTCGTAGTTAACCATCTGCCAGCGGATAGCGCCGCTTTTCTGTTCCGCCGCGAACTGCTCGTTGAGCGTCTCATGGGTCAGCCGTTCGATGGTGAGGCACGAATGGCAACGGAACGAGGTATGGAAGTAGTAGACGGTCAGCCCGTCGACGCTCGGTGCCGCCTTTTTCGTCTCAGCCGCCGGAGCGGCCGGGGCAGGGTCCGTCGTCGGCGTACCGCCGCCGATGACGGCATAGACGATCCCCGCCGCCGTGAAAAGGGTCAGCAGTATCGTCACGATCTTTTTCGCGTTCATCGATCCCCCGCTAGGCGATCAGTTTCTTCAGTTCAGCGACCGGCGGCACCTTCCCCGCCACCTTCACCACGCCGTCAACGACGAGCGCCGGGGTCGACATCACGCCGAACGAGACGATCTCGTTGATGTCGGTCACCTTGACGATCTCATACCCGATGCCGAGTTCCTTGGCCGCCTCTTCGGTCAGGATCGCCAGTTGTTTGCACTTGGGACAGCCGGTCCCGAGGATCTGCAGTTTCTTCATCGTCGCCTCCTATGATGTTGGGTCAGCCTTTGCATATCGGCGAATCGCATTTCTTTGCGAGCCACGCCTCCAGTTTCTTTTTCAGTGCGGCGTACGGTTTGCCGCCGAAGTGGGCCTGCACGCTTTTCACGATACCCGCCTCAAGCGTTGTCATATCGGGGGTGATCCGATAGTAGACCCATACCGCCTCGCGCCGGTCGTCGAGGATACCCGCCTGTGTCAGATAGCGCAGATGGCGCGATGCCTTCGACTGGGTCAGTTCCAGCACCGTCATGATGTCGCAGACGCACAGTTCCTCGCGCCACGACAAAAGCGCGATGATCGCGAGCCGCGTATCGTCGCCCAACGCCTTAAAGAATTTCGCCTCTTTTTTCAATTGAACATCCTCCTCTATTCGGATAACCGCTTATGCGAGTATATTTGAGTGCGGCCGAAAGTCAAGTTGCTTTTTCGTCCGTTCTCTGCTATCAGGGGAGCGGTGTTCGTACATGATAAGGAGATCATAACGGGGCGATGAGCGGGGCGAGTGACAGGGCGCGGGCACTTTTCGCGGTCTTCCTGTTGATCTCTTTTGCGATGTTCCTCTACCTTGTGCATGTGCGTCGGCAAGGTGAGGTGGAGACCCGGAAGGGAGAGGCGTCATCTCTTTTGAGTGATATCGAGAGATCCTTCGGCTCCGGCGTCACGGAGAACGCCTCTTCGGTCCCGGCCCCGACTATTCCGCAGAACATCATGGTGCAAAAAGAGAAAGAACGGCTCCGGGCTTTGGGGGCGGTCAGGATCGGTGATGAACTCGTCGAGGGGGTCGAGTTCATCGTTCGGGAGGAGGAAAAGTGGTTGCGTATCGAAAAGGCTCTCTTCAGGGGAAGCGAGATTCCCTGTCGCGGCATTATGCGTGAGGGCGCGACACATCTTCTCGTATGGGAATGCGGCGGAAAAAACAAAAAACAATGAAAGAATAAAGACAAAAACTTGAAAAAAGAATAAAAGCATATTTAATGGTCCAGACATTTTGTGAGATTTAGGTCAGGAGGAGCGGCTGTGAAAAGGCTTTTGATCGTCGGGCTGTGCGTACTCTTCACCCTACCGCTGTTCGGCAAGAAGATACTCTTCATGGAACCCATCATCAAGGATGTTGGCAGTGAGAGCAAGATAACCTCCGAGATAGAGAAGGTCTTCAAGAAGAAATACGACTATGTTTCTTACAGCGATGTGAAGTCCAAGTTGATGTCCAAACTCAAGAAATGCGGCAGCAAGACCGATTGTTGGGCCGAAGAGGCGGGCGATGCCGATTTCGATTATGCCGCCCTGTTCCTCATCAAGGACGACGACGGCGAGGTGCTGGTCCGCCTGATGGTCATCGATATCGATGGCGAGGATTCGGTGGCGGACGAAAAGGCGAACTTCGACTCGGCCCGCGACATCACGGCGGGCAGTGTCTACAAGAAACTCATGAAAAAGGCTCTCTCGAAGATATCGAAAAGCATCAGTAAGTCATCTTCCCGCGACGAGGATGAGGACGAGGATGATGATGGCGGCTCCTCGGTGAAGGAGAGGGAACGCGAGAAACGGGAAGCGGCATTGCGCGAAAAGGAACGCAAAGAGGAGGAGCGCAAGCAACGGCTTGAAGAGGAGCGCCAGCGCCGCGAAGAGGAACTGGAGCGGAAACGCGAAGAGGAAGAGCGCAAACGCCGCGTCGCCGAGGAAAAGCGGCGCGAGAAGGAGGAACGCGAACGGGCCCGTCTTGAGGACGAGCGCCGTCGCCGTGAACAGGAGCGGGAGGAAGAGAACGCCAAGAAACGCGACCAGCTGGAGCGGAACGCCGAGAAACTCGAAAAGGCGCGCAATATAGTTCTCGACATGTGCAGCAAGGGCAAGTACAACGAGGCGATACAGGCGATACTCAAGGTCAGTCAACTCAAATGCGAGTGCGAGGAAGATGCCAAGGTCCTCGCGCTCAAGAGCCAACTGCTCAACTTCAATAAGATACGCGACAAGATACTCGAGGGCATTAACCTGCTCAACTACAGTCTCATACTCGATAACCTTGAGGCGGCCAAGGCGCTCGACACCGAGATAACCCCCGGTGGCACCGAGTTCTCCCAGAAGATCGACCGCATCTACGCCATCGGTTACTATGCCAAGGCGCTCGACATGGAAAAGAAGGACAATTATGTCGTGGCGAACGAGAACTATGAGAAATGCCTCCAGAAGGATCCCGACAAGGCGGAGTGCAAGAAGTGGTTCGACGAGAAGGACAAGACCGTCAAGAAACTCTTCGATAAGGCCAAGGTCATGAAGAGTTTCAACCCGACGAAGGCCAAGGACCTGTTCCGGTCGATCCTGAAACTGGTCACGGCCGAGAATGAGTACTACAAGCAGTCGGAACAGGAACTCAAGTCTATGGAATACTGAAGCACTCACGGTGCTTCGTCCCTTTCCCAGATATCTCCTTTTTCTTCTTTCGTTGTTCGCTCCTCTTTTGATCTCGTGTTCCGGAGAAAAGACGCTCTGTGAGGGTGACTGCCAGATCATGACGCCGGGCGGTCCCTTCGTGCGGGTCGACCGCGACGATGAGGTGCGCTGGTACCGCTTTACGGGCAAAAAGATCACGGACCTGCAGATGCGGTATCCCGGCAGTGTGCCGATGGTTTACCACGAACGATCAGACCGCCTTGTCGCGAAGTCGCTTTCGGGGGACGGCATTCGCTTGACCATCTATCGCGGCGGATCCGGCCCGGTGAAGGAGGAGGCGACCTATAATACCTCTGCGGACGAGATATTGTCCGCCTGTATCACCGATGCGGGAAGCGTATGGGTCCTCCATCAGGGACGCTACGAGAGCGCCGCGGTACGCCAGTTCATCGTGAGCCGGACGACCACGCGGTTATCCGAATGGGAAAACTATTTCCTTGCCGGCGTCGAGGTATCGGAGCAGGGGACCGTCATCGAAAAGCCGGTGAATATCTTCTGCGGCCGGGACGACACCGAACTGTATCTTTCAACCGTTCTGTACGCCGGCAACGACCGGCGGAGCGTCCTGCGTCTCCCAATCCTTTCTGTCCTGCAGGCATATCTCTACCATTTCGACCCGCAGGAAGGTCTCCTGTCGCCGGTCACCGCCGTCATCGCGCGCGGGTCTGGGCGGATACGGGATCGATACGACGCCGTTTCGGGGCGGTATTACCTTTTTCAGGAAGGACTTCTTACTGTACAGGAGGGATGGGGCTTCCCTGAGGAATACCGCTACGAGGGAACGGAAGAGGTGTTGCTCGCCGTGGAACAGGGGATGGCGCGCATCATGCTCATCGAGCGTTCCGGTAAAAAGGTGCGGGGTCGGATAGCCCCGTCGATGCGAGGGGACTAGGCGCTATTTCGCGGCGTAGAGTTCGACTATCTTGAGGATGACGGCGACCGCCTTTTCCATCGATTCGACCACCACATATTCGAGTTTGCCGTGGAAATTGTGGCCACCGGCGAAGATGTTGGGGCAGGGGAGACCCATGTAGGAGAGGCGCGATCCGTCGGTGCCGCCGCGTATCGGGACGACATGCGGTTCGACACCGCACAGTTCCATCGCCTTTTTCGCCGTTTCGACCACATGGAACACCGGCTCGACCTTTTCGCGCATGTTGAAGTACTGGTCCTTGAGTTCGAGGTTGACGACGCCGGCGCCGTATTTCTGATTGAGGAACTCGACGGCGCGGGTGATGAATACCTTTTTCGCCTCGAATTTCGCCCGGTCATGGTCGCGGATGATGTATTTTACGGTGGCCTTCTCGACCGTCCCTTCGAACTTCATGATGTGGTAGAACCCTTCGTAGCCGACCGTGAACTCGGGTCGCTGATCGACCGGCAGGAGATCGTTGAGTTCCATGCCGATGATGATGGCGTTCTTCATCTTGTCCTTGGCATAGCCGGGGTGGATGTTGCGCCCCTGAATGGCGATGCTCGCCATCGCCGCGTTGAAGTTCTCGTATTCGAGTTCGCCGATCATGCCGCCGTCCATGGTGTAGGCGAGTTCGGCGCCGAACTTCTTGACATCGAAATGATCGACGCCGCGTCCGACCTCTTCGTCGGGGGTGAACCCGATCTTGATGGGCCCGTGTTTTATCTCGGGATGCTTCACAAGGTATTCCATGGCGGTCATGATCTCGGCGATGCCCGCCTTGTCGTCGGCGCCGAGGAGCGTCGTGCCGTCGGTCGTGATGAGCGTCTGTCCCTTGTACATCTTAAGTTCGGGGAATTCCTTGACCGACAGGGTGATGCCCAGCCCTTTGTTGAGCGTGATGTCACCGCCATCATAGTTCTTCAGCGTTTGTGTTTTGATGTTCGCTCCTGACATGTCGGGGCTCGTATCCATGTGGGCGATGAAACCGATGGCCGGGACCTTCCTGTCGATGTTGGCCGGCAGTTCCGCCATGACATACCCGTACTCGTCGAGAGAGACCTTCTTCAGCCCCATCTCCTCCAGTTCCTTTTTCAGGAGTTTGGCGAGATCGAACTGTTTGGCCGAAGAGGGGGAAGTTTCGGAACTTTCGTCGGACTGCGTGTCGATGGCGATGTAACGCATGAACCGTTCAAGAACGCCGTGGTGCATGGAAGCCTCCGTCGAAGTGGTTTGTCATCGTGCCGTTCCACCGTAGCAGAGCGAGTGGGGCAAGTCAATCAAAAACTGTTGCCCACCGCGACATAGACATTCCAGACGCCGCCCTCGGTGAGCCCGCGTGCGAGGCCGAGTTTAAACATGAGCGGCACATGGTACCACCAGTGGGTGAGGAGTTTTCCCTCGACGCCGAGCGACGCGATGAAGGAGCGTTCGCGCAGGGCGAGATCCCCGGCGCCGGCGCCGAGGTCGCAGAACACCGCTCCCTGCAGGTTCTTCAGCATCAGCGGGAACAGTCCGAGCCCCTCCTCGATGCTGAGTATGTGGAATCGCAGTTCGTTGTTGGTGAAATAGACGGTGCGTCCGGTGAGTGCGCCGGAGCGGTAGCCGCGCACCGTGACGGCGGACGAGGAGCCGTAGATGAAGGTGTCGAGGTTGATGAGTTCCGGGTCTTTCTCCTCGCCGCCGAGACTGTAGCGCGCGTCGGTGAGAAAGGCGGCGTAGAGCGCATGGCGCGTGATGGCGCCGATCTTCCCGTGTTTGTCGAGCAGGTGGGCATAAGTGAGCGACGGGGTGAGGGTCAGGAGGTTCTCGCCGGTCCAGAGGTCGCGCGATATCGTCGCCGGGATGCGGAGTATGCTCTGATCCATCGGCGAGAAAAGCAGGTAACTTCCCGGGGAGAAATTGAAATGAAAGTTATAGGAGGCTCCGCTCTGCACGCTGTAACTCTTCCGTGGGTCGTAGGGAAGTATCGTCGGGTCGTCGAGGTCGTTCTCCACCGTTTCCTGCCGGAACCGGAAGCCGATGCTCGCCGATATCGAGTGGGTCGCCCGGTAGGCGTAGGATGGCGTCAGGAACCAGAGAGTGTTGAATTGGGACGAGGTCGAAAGGTGGGTGCGGACATCGTGGATGGCTCCGCGGTAGGTGATATGTTCAGGGTCGCCGAAGGTGGCCCGGTACCAGCCGTAGTAGGCCTGCCAGTAGAACGACGGCATGATGTCGTCGTCGCGATAGGTCAGCCGCGCCTCATAGGTGTCGGCGTCGCTGAAGGCCTTGCCGAAGGATATCTCGTAGCCGCGCCGGCCGGTGTCTGACTCGGCGAACAGCGTGGCGCCTATCTTCTGGAAAGACAGCCCGCCGTTGTAGTCGGGAATGAGCGCCGTGGGCCATGCCCCTTCCCAGCCGTGGGCCTCTTCGAGTGCCGGAGCGACGGCGTCCGTTCCGGTCGCGGAAGCGGCGACCGCGGTCCGCTCCACGGTGATCGGCACGGCGGCGGCGGGGCGCAGGGGGACCCAGGCGGGGAAATAGCCGTCGTTATCGAACCCGATGAAGAACAGGCGGTCGGCGAGTATCTTGGGATAGAGCGCGATCGATATCGGCTCGTACAGCCGAGAAAGCGTATCGTCGCGGAGGTCGAGCAGGACCGGTACGATGCGGCCGCCGTCCTCGGTGCTGAAGATAAGTTGGTGGGCGGAGGCGAACGCGGCGCTATACTGGTCGCCCGGCAGGTGAAGGCGGGTGACCGCGCCGTCGTCGAGCGAAAGGAGGAAGATGTCCTTGTCGGCGCCGCGCAGGTTGCCGGTGAACAGCATCCGTTCGCCGGCCGGGTCGAGCGAGGGTGTGTAGGCGGCGTCGAGCGGCAGGAGGTCGTAGGAACGGAGCCGGGCGCCTTTCCTGTCATAGATGCGGAAGCGGTGCAGGCCGTCGGTGACGGTGAAACAGCCGATACGACCATCGTTCAAAAAGATCGGATATCGTGCCGATTCGCCGCGGGTGATCCGCGTGATGGCTTGCTTCTTTGCGTCGAACAGGAACAGATCGCTCCGCATCCGGTCATTGTCGATGGATACGGGAACCGTCGCGAGGAATTCGTTGTCACCGGCGGCAAAGGTCGCCGCCGCGGGGAGCGTCATGAGGCGGGTCGCGGCGGTGCCGTCGAACTCGTAAACGGCGCGCCGTCCCTTTGTCGCACCGTAGTAGACATAGCGATCGGGGCGCGAGGTGTCCACCATGATGTCGTGGTACCGCTCGCCGATCTCGAAGGGGGCCTGCGCCGTCGTGTCGCGTTCGAACAGCCGTTCGCGCTGTTTCTGCACGAACTCTTGATACATGTGCCAGAAGGTCTCGCCGAACACCTTTTTCGCCTCGTACTCGGCGAGGAACGGTATTGCGTTGTCCGACATCTCGTCGAAAAAGAGCGCCATCCGCTCCAGCCCGTGTCGCCGGGCGACGAAATCGTAGAAGAAAGAGCCGTACAGATAGGGTATATGGCCGCCCATCCAGTGGTCGTTCGACCCCGAAAGTTCACCGAGCGTCAGCTCGTTCCCCTTGCGGAAGAAGGAGTCGAACCACGCCCGCCAGACCGGGGAGTGGCCCCGTCCCGTGCCGTCGATGGCCGATTCGGAATAAACGGTGACCCCTTCGAGCATCCACCCGGGCATCAGTTGCGAGGGGAAGAACAGATTGCCGAACACATAATTGACCCACTTCGGGATGCCGTTCACGAGACCGATCTGGAGCGAATGGGTCAGTTCGTGGACGGCGAGGTTGAGCACATAGTCCTTGTGGTTCGCGAGCACCGAGAACTCCTCGGGGGGATATATGAGGAGTCGGATGCCGTCCTTGAGGTAGACCGACGACCAGCCGTTCGCGTCATCGGTCTCGCGGTCGAACACCAGCGGGATACGCCGGTCGGCCTTCCAGCCGTAGAGCGAGAAGAGGAACTGCTCGGCCAGCTCGGTCTTTTCTATGAAGTAGGGGATGAGGCGCGGGTCGATGTCCTTCGAGAAGTAGAGGACGAGGTTGCCGGTGCGGTGGACCAGATAGGAGGGCGTCTCAGCGGAGGAGAGCAGGGAAAAGGCGCAGAGAAGCGACAGTGCGATGAAAAGTGACCTCAGGTCGACCTCCGTGTGTCATGGGCCGTCGGGAATATACCGTGCCGGCCGGTTTTCGCAAAATTTTTCTCCTGTTATCTCGCCGTTCCGGTAGTCAAAATAGTTGACAACAATGCCTCCTACGGTAGGTTGGAACGGTATGTTCCCTAAAGAGGTTCCTATGATAATTTATGTCGCTTTCGACGATACCGACACCATCGACTGCGGGCGCGGCACCGGCAAACTGGCCCGCTGGTACGGTGGTGAACTGCCCGACGGATGCCGTCTGTACGCGCTCATCCGCCAGCAACTGCTCGTCGCCGACGATATACCCTACACCTCGCACAACAGTTCGCTCGTCTGCATGATCGAGGCGCCGGGACGCGAAGTGATCCCGGAACTCATCCGGCGCGGCGCGGCCCACATCAAAAAGCATTTCGTCGTCGGGAGCGACCCGGGGCTCTGCGTCGTCGCGCAGGACGATCCGGCTATCCCTGCGCTCAAGGAGTTCGGGAAACTCTGCCTTGTCCGCAAGGTGACGCAGACCGAGGCGCACGCCGCCGTCGGTACGGCCCACCTGTCGGGCCACGGCGGCACGAACGACGGCGTCATCGGGGCGGCGGCGGGTGTGGGGCTCACGGCGCTCGGTGGATCGGGGCGGGTCAATGAATGGCATGAGGCGGGCTTCACGCGCACCGTGCCGCAGGAGACGACGGCCGGGTTCCTGCGCGAACACCGCATCGAGCCGCTGGCGATAGACAAGAACGCGGCGTGGATACCCGATACCGACCTCATCGACAACCGCGGCTGGCTGCGGCCCAACTGGCTGGGTGGCCGTGCCGTTCTGCCGGTGCTCGCCGTCGCGCCGAACCGCTGGCAGACGCTTCCGAAGAAGAAAGGGGATGAGTCGTGAGTACGACGCGGCGGCTGCTGGGCTATCTCTGGCGCGAAAAGAGACTCATCGGCGGCGGCATCCTCTTCACGGCTCTCATGGGGCTGGTCGAGGTCGGCACTGGTACGATACTCAAGATGCTCACCGATGGCATCGAGGAGATCAGCCGCTTTTTCAAGCACGGCGGCGAAGGGATCATCGAGATACCGCTCAAGGTGAAGATACCGTTCCCCGGCAGCAAGGGGCGGTTCAAACTGCTCGATACCGTCATATCGGGGGCCGACGAGGTCTACCGCGCGATGCTCTACCTCGCGCTGGCGGTCATCGTCCTCTACCTCCTCAAGGCGATCTTCGAATACATCCGCGAGATCTGCATGAACTCGGCGATACAGCGGATCCTGCGCCGGTTCCGCTCCGAGGTGTTCGGCAAACTGCTCGGGCTGCCGCTCTCGTTCCATGACCGGTCACGCTCCGGCGACCTCGTTTCGCGGGTCACCTACGATGTGACGACGCTCGAACGGGTGCTCGAACTCTTCATCGAGATAGCGCGCACGGCGGTCTATATGCTCGTCTTCGTGCCGGTGATGTTCGTCATCAACCCGCAGATAACGCTCTTCACGATGCTCTTCTTCCCGCTGTCGTGGGCGCTCATCAACCTGTTCTCGCGCCGCATCCGCCGCGTCGGCCGCGACATCAGCGAAACGGTGGGCGACTACACCGCCGTGATGCAGGACCGGACGCGCACCCTGCGGACCGTCAAGGGGCTCGGCGCCGAGGCGGTTGAACGCTCTCTCTTCGACGCGCTGGTCGAGCGCAACTACCGCTTCTTCGTGAAGATGATACGGCTCAAGTATATCATGAAGCCGTCGAACGAACTGATCGGGATGATCGGCGTCTCGGTCGTATTCATCTACTTCGCGGGGCGGCTCGTGTCGGGCGATACGACGCTGGGCAATGTCGTACTCTACCTATACCTCATGCAGCAGGCCTACAAACCGGTCAAGAAGGTGGCGGCCGCGTTCGGCGAACTCTACAATACGCTCGTCTGCACCGGCCGGATATTCAGCCTTTTCGACGAGAGCGACGAGAAACAGGACGGCACCACCGCCATACCGGCCGACGGCGCGCTGGAGGTCGAGGGGCTGTCGTTCCGCTACGAGGGGATGCCGGCGCTCTTTGTCGGCCTGTCGTGCCGTTTCGCGCCGGGGGTGACGGCGCTCACCGGGGCGTCGGGGTCGGGAAAGACGACGCTCTGCGCCCTCATCCAGCGTTTCTATGAACCGGCGGTCGGAAAGATGACCTACGGCGGGACGCCGCTCGCCGATATGCCGCTCGCCGACTGGCGACGGCTCGTTGCCTATGCCGGGCCCGACAGCGCCCTTTTTGCCGGGACGGTCGCCGAGAACCTGAAGTACGGGAACGCCGCGCCCGATGAGGCGGCGCTTGCCGCTGTCACCGCCGCGCTCGATATCGCCGACGATATGCTCAGTGCTCCGGCGGGTGAGGGGGGACGGCTGCTTGCGCAGGGTCAGCGCGAAAAGGCGGTGCTGGCGCGGGCGATCCTGAGAAGTCCCCGGATACTACTCATCGACGAACTCTGCGACGGGATGGACGACGGACGACTCGATGCGCTCCTCGGCGTCGTGCGCGACATCCCCCTCGTCATCATCGTCTCGAAAAGCCGCCCGGTGCTCGACCGCGCCGCGTCAGTGGTGCGACTGTAGTTACGGGAGGAGGGATCTCATGAAAAAGTTCATGGCTATTATCTTAACATGTGTGGTGGTTCTTTTCGCGGTATCGTGCGGGGGTGATGGAACCGAAATGCCCGACACCGAACAGCCCGATGTGGATTACGGCACCGGGACGCCGGGGGAGATGGTGAGTGTCCCCGCCGGAGAGTTTCAGATGGGATGTAATTCGGCGGTGGACGATCAATGCGGTGGTGATGAATCGCCGTACCATGCGGTGACACTCAGCGCCTACAAGATCGGCAAGTACGAAGTAACCGTCGGCGAATACCAGCAGTGCGTCACCAACGGCGCGTGCAACAACAACGGCGAGAATTATCACTACTACACCAACACCGACTATGAATCATGCAACTACGGCGCGGAAGGAAAAGGGATCCACCCGATGCAGTGCGTGACATGGTACGGCGCGAAGGCCTACTGCGAGTGGATAGGCGGTCGTCTGCCGACCGAGGCCGAATGGGAGAAGGCGGCGCGAGGGACCGACGGGCGAAAATACCCGTGGGGCAATGAACCGACTGTTTCGTGTGATTATGTCGTCATGTTTGACTCGAACGCTGGGGGTCTTGGGTGCGGCACCGGCGGTACGATGCCGGTAGGGAGCAAGCCGAACGGCATTTCGCCCTATGGTGCTTATGACATGATCGGTAATGTGTGGGAATGGGTGAACGACTGGTACGCCTCGGGCTACTATGCCTCATCGCCTACAAACGATCCCACGGGGCCAGAAACCGGTGATGCCCGCGTGTTGCGCGGCGGGTCGTGGCGCAGCTACGACGACAACCGCTTGCGCGCGTCCAGTCGCTACCTCTACAACCCGGGCGGCAGCAGCTACTACTACCTCGGGTTCCGGTGCGCGAAGTGATCTCCTCTTTTAATAAAACCCACCCAACCCTCCCTTGACAGGGCGGGATGGCGGAGGTAAAGCCGATCTATGAGAGCTGACCGACGCCTGCCCCGTATCGCCGATTACGATGTGCGGTTGAAAGCTCGTGCCCGCGAATTGAGGCGGAACCAGACCGAAGCAGAAAAGAAATTATGGGTCGAATTGTTAAGGGATCGCGTTTTCGGCTACAAGTTCACTCGCCAGAAGCCGCTCCTGCATTTCATCGCCGATTTCTATTGCTCCGAACTTCTGCTCGTCATTGAACTTGACGGAAGCAGTCACGACGAAAAAGCGGAATACGACGAAGAGAGGACGATTCTTCTCAATCAATTAGGCATACAGGTCATTCGCTATACCAACTCTGATGTGCTTCAAAACATCGAAGGGGTATATGCCGACTTGAAAACTCGTATCGAGGTAAGGGCACAAGAACTGCGTCCCCCTGTCAAGGGGGATTGAGGGGGTTTGCCCCATCTCGTCGTGATGAAAACCTACCCTGCCCTCCCTTGACAGGGCGGGGCGATGGTCTTAATCCCAACTAAATGCCGCTTCGAGGTAGAAACTGCGCCCCGGGCCGGGGTTGAAGGGGTGGGATGCGTAGTCGTCGAGGAGGTTCTTCGCCGTGAAGGAGATCTCGAAATATTCCCAGAGTTCCTGCGATATCCGCGCATTGAGGAAGAGGGGGTTATGGAGCGTCGAGGCCTCCCAGTATCTCGTGTCGAACGGGGCGAATTCCTCGGGAGCTTCCTTCATGGTGTAGATGAGTTCGCCGTAACTCCAACTGCCCCAGACAGACAGCGCGGTGCGCCGGAAGATGTCGTGCGGGGTGTTGACCGCGATCCGCAGTTCGGCGAGCACCTGATGCGACGGAGTGAATTCGATGTACTTTCCTTTGTTCACCTGTTCTTCGGGAGAATGGTCGTAGTTGCGGGCGTGGACGAACGAGTGGGCCAGCGAACCGCTCAGATCGACCATCCCGCCGATATCCTTGAACGCGGCGGTGATGACGGTGTCGGTCCCCTGCGAGACCATCTTCTGGATGTTCACCGGCGGGTCGTCGCGACTTATCTTGGCGATACGGTCGTCCAGCAGGGATATGAAATAATCGCTACGGATGCTGAGTTTCCGGTCGAGGAAGAAGAATTCGATCCCGGCGTTGGCGTTGTAGGCCCGTTCAGGCTTAAGCCCTTTGTCGAATTCCGCCGAAGCGATCTTCGCATACTCGCCGAGGTTGGGGAACCGCGCCCGGACCGACGCGGCGCCCCGCAGGAGCAGGAGGTCCTTCACTGCGTCGTAGGTGAAGCCGATGGCCGGGTTGAAGGCGTCGCGGGTGCCGAGGATGATAGGATCGGGCTTGACGATATAGGCGGCGCCGTACTCTTCGCCTTCACGGACGCGGAAGTAGTCGATGGCCTGCATGTCGTAGGAAATGCCGGCGGTCATGCGCAGGTCGCCTGCCCGCAGTTCGTGTTCGCCGGCGAGATAGAAGGTGTGGGCGCCGATGCGGGTGTTCGGGTAGGGGTCGGTGCCGCCGGCGGTCGCCGTTATTATCGGGGAAAGTGTCGCCGACACGGCCCCCTCGTCCGCGGCGAAGGTGTCGTAGCGGTAGTGCAGCGCGAAGTTCATACGGTAGTCCTTGGTGAATCGGTAGGTGGGAAGGAGACGGAATCCGAGACTGCCGTAGTCCTTGATGTCGCGGAACGGTTCGTAGAGCGTCGGGTCGTTCTTGTCGGTGAACAGCAGGGTCATGTCCTTCGGGTAGCGGTGATCGGTGGTGGCGTAGCCTTCCTGTTCGGCGTGGTTGCGGAAGTACCACAGATTTGCTTTGAGCGAGAGGTCTCCCCAGCGGGCGTCGAGATAGGGCGACACCGTCACGCGGTAGAGGAGCGGATAGACGAAGGCGCGGTTGCGCAGGGCGAAATCCTTGAGGTGCGTGATGTCGTCGGTGAACCATGGTCGGGCATTGGCCGACCATTTCTCCTTGGCGACATTGTAGTCGCTCGAACAGGTCGATTGATAGGTGTTGGTCCGCCCCGAATACACGAACAGGCTCGACGAAAGCCCCGTCTCGATATCGGGCGTTATCCGCCAGCCACCCTTCAGGCCGAGCGTCCCTTTGCGGTGGTTCTCATGATCCCACTTCCCGTCATCGAAGATATACTGTTCCTTCGCCGGGATGGTCACTTCGTCGTAGGTGAGCCCGAAGCGGTCGTAGCGGATGAGTTTGTTGAACCACTGGAGCCGTTTTTCGGGGGTGAGCGCCGCCGATGGGGTGAACCCGCCGTATTCGTCGTAGGTGCCGGTGATCCAGTAGTAGAACTCGTCGATGGCGTTGCCGTGGGCCACCGATATCGATGCGCTGTCGGGAGCGCCGTATTCGACCTTTGCGTCGACGAAGGGCTTGTCCGGTTTCCGGGTGACCACATTGACCGTGCCGACGGCGCCGTCGGTACCGTAGAGCACCGAGGAAACGCCGCGGTTGACGACCAGTTTGGCGATGTTTCGGACCGGTATGGAGGAGAGGTCGATGTCGGTCGAGTATACATCGTTCATCGGGACGCCGTCGACCAATATCATCACCTTGTCCTGTTCGTAGCCCCGGAGCCGGATGCGGGCGAAGCCCTTGGTGTGGCGTTGCGTTTGAACGCCGGGCACCAGTTCCAGCGCTTCGTCGAGCGTTTTGACGCCGCGCTCCTCCAATTGCTCACCCGTGATGACGGTCGTCGTTCCCGCCTGTTCTATGTTGGCTATCCGTTCGCCGGTGACGACGATCTCACCCATGGTGAAGGTGTTCTCCCCACTCCGGGTCATGGGGGTGTCCTCGGGCGCGGAGGCGGGGGTTTCGCCGGCGACGAGCAGTGTCGCGGCGAGTAGCAGTGTGCCGAACATCGGCGCCACCGTCAGAAACAGGCCTCGAGCGGCTCGGTGGAGCCGAGCCCGGTAAAGTCGCCCGGCTCATACCCGCAGGCGGCATCGACCATCCATGTGCAGTATTCCTCCGCGACGGCGCGGCGCGGCTTGCCGGTCCCCTGTCCGACCGTATCGCTGTTCTCGACGACCGTTCCCGGCTCGCAGATATCGTTGCAGGATGCGGCGCAGGGCCAGTTCTCGTCCTTCGGGGTGAAATCGGTGCAGGAGGCGAGGCCGGCGACGCAGGCGGTGCAGGCGTCGGCCTGATCGGTCTTGAGCCCGTCGCACCGGAACCACTCCTTGACTATTTCGACACAGCAGGCGATCGCGGCCGCCGGATCGAAGTCGCTGTCGGGCGTCACCACGACATCGGCATCATCGTTCTCGTCGACCGTTTCGTCGGTGAGGATATCATCGATGGCGATATCGTCGGTGGCGATGTCGTTGTCGGTAACGGCCTCATCGGTCACGACCTCGTCGGTGTCGGTCGGTGTGACGGCGTCATCGGTCGGGATCGTCGCGTCATCCGCCGTTACGGCGTCATCGACCGTCCCCGCATGGTCGGTCTGGACAAGGTCATCAGGCACATTCTCGTTGTCGCTTTCGGCGTCGTCGGAAGTGCAGGCGGCAACGAAAAGCGTTGCGCAGACAAGGAAAAGGACATACTTGTGCATGGGTGCCTCCGTATCTTTTCCCGTTACTTGGTCAACCCGGCGCCAAAATTGTCCGTGAACGCCTTGTGGTCGGCGCTCGCCTTATGGGCATGGGCCCAGCCGGCGTACTTGTAGGCGTTGCCGGTGTAGGTCTCGTCGGCGTTTGTCGAGGTCACTGTCCCGCCAGTGTACTTCATCTTGTCGCGGGCATCGGCATCCGACAGTTGGACCCCGTGCTTATAGCGAATGGTCCACTTCCCGTCGCTTCCCAATTCGACATAGAGGTTGACGCCGCCGTCGGCATCCTTGCTCCCCGTGCAGATGTAGCCGGAATTGACGATCTCGGTCGAATTCCCCGGCAGGACATCGTTCGCGTTGTTTATGCCGGCGTTGAAACGGAACACCACGAGCGCACCGTCGTTCCGGAAACCAGCCGCGTATCCTTGGGTCGTCGATGCGTTGAGATCGGCGTCGTCGGCCGCGAGTACCATCGCCATGGAGAAATGATCGGTCGACCAGCCATCGACATTGAGCGTCCGGTTCATCTTGAGCCAGCCGAACCATTCATTGCCCCGCGCCTTGTCGAGTGTCCAGTCCGGGATGGACTGGGTGAGGTCATAGGAGGCGTAGTTGTGTTCGGGCGTGGTCAGCCCGTTCGCGTAACTTTCGTAAACGCCGCCGGCGATGCTCCAGACCCCGTCGTTGGCGTAGGTCAGGTCGCCCGTGCCGTCGTAGTTGTCGAGCAGGAGCGGGAACACCGGGGTCGGGAGTCCGGTGCCGCCGATGTTCAGGATATAGTCGCCCGCCGGATCGTCGCTCTCTATCGTCACGAAGGAGGAGAGAGAACCCTCGAGGGTCGGCTCGAAGGTGATACTGACGGTCGTGAAGCCGCCCGGGGCCACGGTCGTATCTGTTGAAGAGATGTCGAGAATGAAGTTCTCGGTGTCGTCAAGGGTGATCGCGTCGATGTGCAGATCCTCGCCACCGATATTCTCTATGAGGAATTCGTAGGTCGGCGTGTCGACCGCTATGCGGGCACCGCCGAAGTCGAATACGGCACCATTGTTCGGGTAAACGGTGTCGTTCTGCGAAACGACCATCTCGGCCGGTCCGGTGAGCGGGTCATCGTCCGGCGTGTTATCAACGGGAAGTTCATCGGTGGTCACATCGTCGGTGGTCACATCGTCGGTGGCCACATCGTCGGTGGCCACATCGTCGGTGGCCACATCGTCGGTGGCCACATCGTCGGTGGCCACATCGTCGGTGGTCACATTATCGGTGGTCACATCATCGGTGGTCACATCATCGGTGGTCACATCATCGGTGGTCACATCATCGGTGGCCACATCGTCGGTGGTCACATCATCGGTCACTGTTTCATCCGCGATCGGTTCATCCTCATCCACCGGCGGAACGATGTCCTCGTCCGAGGCGGCGCCGTCATCCTTGATGCCGTCCTTGTCGGCGGGCAGGTCGGCGTCTGTCTTGGTGTCGGTGATGACCGGTTCGTCCTCGTCAACCAGATCGTCGGTGAACAGGTCTTCGTCGATCAGGGCGTCGCTCGCGGTGCCGTCGGAGTCGTTCACATTACTCGACGATGATTCGCAGGCCGCGAACAGGAAGAGGAAAACGGCGAGCGACAGGAAAGCGGACAAGTGCTTTTTCATGGTACGATCCTCACTTTATTGTGGTTCAGGATACACCGGCGAAACATCGACAAGCTCCTTTCCAAAAGGGGAGGCGCGGGCCTTTCGACACCGTGCCCTGTCGGCCCGTCCCCATACCTTTCCGGCTTCAGGGGTTTCGGGCTCGGAGTCGGCCGTCTTATAGTCGGATAGAGGGATCATTGCAAGTTTTATCTCAACATTGACAACTCTCCCGGAAAAGGTAATTTGGGTCGAACGGAGGTCAGGAGTCCTGCATGAAGCGATATCCCAAGTTGCTGCTCATCGGCGCGACCGCCAAGGACTCGGGGAAAACGACCCTGTGCGAACGGCTCATCGCCCGTTTCTCGAAACAGATCGACCTCTATGCCGTCAAGGTCACCATCATGCACGGCGAATGCGCCGAATCCCATTTCTCGGTGACCGAAGAGACCCGGGACGACGGGAAACACGACACCGGCCGCATGTTGATCGCCGGCGCCCGGAAGGTCTTCTGGGTCCGTTGCGACGAAAAGACGATAGCCCCGGCGCTGGAGGATCTGTTCTCGCGCATCCCGCCAGATGTGCCGGTCATCTGTGAATCGAATTCGGTCCGCAACTACCTGATACCCGACCTTTTTCTCATGGTGAGCCGTGAAGGGGAGGGGGAACTCAAACAGAGCGCCGCCACCCTGCTGTCGTTGGTCGATCACCGGATACTTTTCCGCGAGACGGACGGGGGACCGGTCTTTTCTCCCGATATCGAGACGGCGCTTGTCTTTGAGAACGGCGCCTGGTCCTCTCATCTTCCCAAGGAGCGATGAATGATCCCTTATGAGAAGGCGTTCTCGATCGTCATGGCGCAGGCGCGCCGGACCTCCGCGACCGAGACCTGCGCGCTGACGGACGCCGTCGGTCGGATCCTTGCCGAAGATATCGTCGCGTCGCGCGATATTCCCCCGTTCGATCGGGTCGCCGTTGACGGCTACGCTTGTCGCCGCGCCGACATCGGGGACGAACTCGAGATAGCCGGTATCCTAGCCGCCGGTCACGAGCCGGTGGGAGCCGTCAGCGCCGGGAGATGCATCAAGGTGATGACCGGGGCGATCCTCCCCGCCGGGGCCGACATGGTCTTCATGGTGGAGGATGCGCGCGAGTCGTCCGACGGCCGCAGGGTCAGGTTCACGGGTGATGAGCGGGCATCGCGCCGCACCAATTACGCGCCGCGAGGGGAGGACCGGAAGAAGGGGGCCGTCGTTCTCGGGAACGGGACGCGGATAGCGGCGCGCCATATCACGATACTCGCTTCTCTGGGGCTGGCGCAGGTGCCGGTGAGGGTCCGTCCGCTGGTGGGTGTCCTCGCGACCGGCGACGAACTGGTCGAACCGGGTGCCGATCCGCTGCCGCATCAGATAATGAACTCGAACGCCTATCAGCTCATGGCGCAACTGCGCGACTGCGGCGTTCTTTCCCGTTATTTCGGCATCGTGAAGGATGACCGGGAAAGCCTTACCCGCGCCATCGGCGAGGCGCGCGACGCGTGCGATCTGATCATACTTTCGGGCGGCGTCTCGGCGGGTGATTTCGATCTGGTGCCGCAGGCCTTTGCGGCGAACGGCTATGCGACCCTCTTCGATCGGGTCGCCATCAAACCGGGGAAGCCGACCACCTTCGCCGTCGCCGGAGAGCGGGCGCTGTTCGGCCTGCCGGGCAATCCCGTGTCGGTCTTCATCACCTTCGAACTGCTGGTGCGTCCTTTTCTGTCTGTGCTGACGGGCGCGCCGTTCGAACCGCGCATCTGGCGTCTTCCGCTCGGCGAGGCGACCAAGAGGGCCGACGCGGAGCGCGACACGATGGTGCTGGTGCGCCTCGCGGAGGGGCAGGTCTTCCCGATACCGAACAACGGCTCGGGCGACTACACCACGCTCGCCGCGGCCGATGGCCTCATCCGTTTGCCGGCGGGTTCGCCGCCACTGACCAAGGGGACGCCGGTCGATGTTAGATCCTTTTAGTCGCAAGATAGATTACCTGCGTATCTCGGTCACCGACCGGTGCAATCTGCGGTGTCGCTACTGTATGCCGGAGGAGGGGGTCCACTGGCTGCCGCACGAAAGCATCCTTTCCTTTGAGGAGATCGTCGCTTTCACCCGGACCGCCGTCGGCATGGGGGTCGCGAAGGTGCGGCTCACGGGCGGCGAACCGTTGGTGCGCAAAGGGATCGTGTCGCTCGTCGCGCAACTCGCCGCCATCGACGGGATCAAGGACCTCGCCATGACCACCAACGGCCTGTTGCTGGCCGAATATGCCGATGAGTTGCGACGGGCGGGGCTCATGCGGATCAATGTCAGCCTCGACACCGTCGACCGCGACCGTTTCCGGGAGATCGCCCGCCGCGATGCGCTCGATGCGGTGTTCACGGGGATAGCGGCGGCGCGGCGCGCAGGGTTCCCGCTCAAGATCAATACCGTCATCGAGCGGTCGCCCGAAGAGCCCGACGCGGCGGCGGTCGCCGCATGGGCGGCGGCCGAAGGTCTGCCGATCCGCTTCATCCGGCAGATGGACCTCGCCCGCGGCGAATTCTACGGCGTCATCGGCGGCATGGGCGGCGACTGCGCTCATTGCAACCGGATCCGCCTGCTCGCGAACGGACTGGTGAAACCGTGTCTATTCTCCGAACTCGGCTTCAGTGTCCGCGCACTCGGCGCGGAAGAGGCGATACGGCGGGCGATAGCGGCGAAACCGGAGAAAGGGACCTGCGACACCAAGGGCGGTTTCTACAACATCGGAGGATAGCGGCATGAACGGGAAGATCGTCGGCATACACATTTCGGAAAACAAAGGCACCGAGAAGCGACCGGTCGAAAAGATCGAGATCACTCCGCTCGGGCTTGCGGGCGACGCCCACGCCGGAAAGTGGCACCGCCAGATCAGTCTGCTCGATGTCGATGCGGCGAGGCGATTCACCGAAGCGGCGGGTATCGCCGTCGCGCCGGGCGAATTTGCCGAGAACCTCCTTCTGGAAGGGATCGATCTGACGCAGGCCGCACCGCTCGACCGTCTCGTGATCGGTAATGTCGAGATGGAGATCACGCAGATCGGCAAAGAGTGTCACGGCGCCGGATGTGCCGTCTTTCGGCGGGTCGGCGAGTGCCTCATGCCCAAACAGGGGCTCTTCGCCCGCGTCATAAAGCCGGGGACCATCAGCGTCGGCATGCCGGTCACCTGCATCGAACGGCCGCTGACGATACGGGTAATCACCCTCAGCGACCGCGCCTTCGAAGGGGTTTACGAGGACCGCTCCGGCGCGGAGATCGTTCAAATGCTCGACGGCCATTTCGGGGGCACCCGCTGGCATCATCGCATCGAGAAGACACTGATACCCGACGCCGCCGCGGCGCTCAAAGAACTCCTGACCGCGGCGCGCGACGGCGGTGTCGACCTGGTCTTCACCACCGGCGGCACCGGCATCGGGCCGCGCGACATCACCCCCGACACGGTCCTGTCGCTTGCCGACCGGGAGATACCGGGCATCATGGACCACATCCGGATCAAATACGGCGCGGAACTGCCCAGCGCCCTCATCAGCCGGTCGGTCGCCGTCGTGATGGGGGGCACGCTGGTGTTCGCCCTGCCGGGTAGCGTCAAGGCGGTGAAGGAATACCTGACCGAGATACTCAAGAACACCGAACATCTGCTCCTGATGCTTCACGGACTGGGCCATTAGGCCTCTCCGCGCCTGCTCCGCACAAAATCCTTGAAAAAGATATTTTCCCCGATTATACTCGCCCGGTGTCCGCAGTCCCCGCGCCTACCGCCCGACGGCCACGGCGAGGGACCGGTAGGATCATCCTTGAAAAGGGGTGGTCTCCCAGTTTCGGAACGGACGGCAGCAGTAACGAGCGCATGATAAGGGAGCATGGCATGAACATCGGCGAGATCAAGGCGGCGCACAAGCAGGTCACGCGCTGGGAATACCAACCCGGCCGCATCGACAAGGGCTACAACGACCGCACCCTCCACATCGACCTCACCACCAACAAGATCACCGAAAAACCGGTGACCGCGCTGATGAAGGACAAGTTCGTCGGCGGCAAAGGCTTCGGACTCTATCTGCTCTGGCACGCGACCAGACCGCAGACCAAATGGAACGACCCCGAGAACGAGATCATCATCAGCCCCGGCCCCTGCGCCGGCATCACCCAGTACGCGGGCGCCGGGAAATCGCTGGTCGTGTCGATATCGCCGCAGACCGGCGGCATCATGGACAGCAATGTCGGCGGCTATTTTGGCCCCTACATGAAGTTCTCCGGCTTCGACGCGATCGAACTGCAGGGTAAGGCGCGGGAGGATGTCATCATCGTCATCGACGGCACCACCAACTCGGTCACCATCGAGACGGCGCCCAAGGAGGCGATAGATTCGCATGTGCTCGCCGAACAACTCACCGAGATGTACGCGAAGGACGAAAAGGACAAGATGAATGTCGCGGTCGTTTCGGCCGGGACCGCCGCCGACCATTCGCTCATCGGCATGCTCAACTTCAGTTTCTGGGACCCGCGCCGCAAGGTGGCGCGCCTCAAACAGGCGGGCCGCGGCGGCATCGGCACGGTGTTCCGCGACAAGCGCATCAAGGCGGTCGTCTGCAAGACCACCGGCATCAAGCCGAACTGGAACAATGTCGTCGATCTGAACGCCATTGTCGAGCGCGGCCAGCGGTTCCAGAAAGAGATAAAGGAACTCGACGACAAACAGTGCGAGATGCGCGACAAGGGGACGGCGCACCTCATGGAGATCATGGACGCCTACGATCTTCTGCCGACCACCAACTTCCGCTTCGGCAAGGCGGCCGACATCGGCGAGGACATCAATAAGATACATTCCAATGTACTCAAGAGCCTCTTCAACCTCAAATGGCGCGACCTCGACGGCTGCTGGTTCGGCTGCGCGATGTCGTGCTGCAAGGCGGTCGACGGCTTCGAACTGAAGACCGGCCCCTACAAGGGCCACAAGGTCACCGTCGACGGCCCCGAATACGAGACGGCGGCGGGGCTCGGCTCGAACTGCGGCATCTTCGACCCGCTGCACATCATCGAGGCGAACTTCTACTGCGACACCTACGGCATCTGCACCATCACCGTCGGCACGATAACGGCCTTCGTGATGGAGTGCTACGAGGCGGGGATACTCAATAAGGACCGGACCGGCGGGCTCGAACTCAAGTTCGGCAACTCGGCGGCGGCGCTCGAACTCATCCACCAGATGGCGCGCGGCGAGGGTTTCGGCGCGATAGCCGGGCGCGGCGCCGAGTACATGAAGAAGTACTTCGCCGATCAGGGGTGGGGCGACCGCCAGTTCCTGAGCGACATCGCAATGGTCAACAAGGGGCTCGAATACTCGCAGTACATGTCGAAAGAATCGCTCGCCCAGCAGGGCGGCTACGCGATGACCAACAAGGGGCCGCAGCACGACGAGGCGTGGCTCATCTTCATGGACATGGTCAACAACCAGATACCGTCGTTCGAGGACAAGGCCGAGGCGCTCTACTACTTCCCGATGTTCCGCACCTGGTTCGGCCTGTGCGGCTTCTGCAAACTGCCGTGGAACGATGTCGAGCCGGAGAACAACCGCGAGAAGTACCCGCCCAAGGAGGCGGCCAAGGTCCCCGAGCATGTCGACAACTACCTGACGGTCTTCAAGGCGGTCACCGGCCGTGACCTCGACCGCGACGGCCTGATACGGATGTCGGCCCGCGTCTACAACTTCCAGCGCATCTTCAATATCCGTCGCGGCTACGGCCTGCGGGCGAACGACGCCCAGCCGTATCGCGCCTGCGGCCCGGTCACCAAACGCGAATACGAATCGCGGCAGGAACGCTACGACAAACAACTCGTCGACTGGATGGGTATGACCCCCGAGGCGGTCGCCAAGATGACCATCGAGGAGAAGATGGCGGCCCACCGGACATACCGCACCGACCGCTACGAAAAACTGCTTGACGCCGTCTACAAGCGGCGCGGCTGGACCCGCAACGGCGTCCCGACCATCGCGTGGCTCAAGGAACTCGGCATGGACCTGCCCGAACTTCTCGAGGTCGTCACGCCGCTACAGTAAGGGTGTCATGAAGGGCAAGATAACGGTCAACGATCAGGTCATCGACTGGCGCGACGGGATGACCGTCTCCGATGTCCTCACGGTGATGAACTACACCTTCAAACTGCTCGTCATCCAGATAGACGGGAAGAATGTCAAGCGGGACGACTGGCCGACCGCGACGGTGCCGGAAGGGGCCGATGTCAAGGTCATCCATCTGATGAGCGGCGGCTAGCCGGCTGTTCTTACCTCTGCTCCCCCGCGGATCGTTTTCTCCGCAGAACTCTTTATGGTCGTGCAAGCAGACGGTCAAGCCCCGCAGCGAATCGCTGTTTGTCCTTCACTGAATAGGGGGCCGGGCCACCGGTGTTGATGCCCGATCCTCGCATCTCATCCATCGCATTGCGGATCGAGAGCCGCTCGCCGATGTTCGACGCGGTCAGCAGGTGTCCTTTCGGCGTGATGACGAGCGCTCCCTTCGAGATGGAGCGATCGGCGAGCGGGATGTCGGCGGTGACGACGATGTCCCCCGGCGCGGACATCTCGACGATGCGGTCATCGGCGACATCGGGTCCCTGGGGAACGACAATGGCGGAGACAAGATCGCTTTTGGGCGGTTCGGGCCAGCGGTTCGCGACGAGCACGACGGCGATGCCTCGCCGCGCCGAGGCTCGGAAGAGTATCTCGCGGACCGGGCCGGGGCAGGCATCCGCATCGACGATGATGCGCCGGGGAGTGGTCATTGAAAAGACATCCGAAGCCTGCGGGTCTTATTCCGTCGTGATGCCGACGAAGCGGGTGAGCGGTCCCTTGTCGGCCGGTTCGGTGAAGGTGGTCGACACCTCCTTGAATATCGCGCCGCTGCCGCGCAGAGTAGTGCTGGTGCCGGTGTAGAGGCGCGGTGTGAGGCCGAACCCGGCCCCTTCGAAGCCGAACGGTCCGGTCTCCTCGTTGAGGAACAGCGCGATATGCCAGTTGATAAGGAAGTCGCTCATCGTGAGCCCCGGCGCGACATGCTCCTTGATCGCCTCTTCGACGCAGAGGTAATTGTTGCTCTGGCTCTCTATGATCTCGCGGAACATCGCGGTGTCCTTGCCGCCCTGCGCATAAAGATACTGGAATAAGAGGTAGGCGAGCGCGTAGTTGCCGTAGACCTTGACATTGTCGTTGTATTCCCAGTAGGTGAGCGACTGGCCTTCGGCTATCGCGGCGACCTGATTGTAGGCCGCTATCCAGTTGTTCTGCACGCCGTTGTAGAGGTGCATGGCGGTCATGGAGAGTCCCTCGTTGATCCAGAGGTTGCCCATGTCGTTGGCGCTCTGCATGTCGCCTTCGTAGAGGACATTGCGATTATTGTTCACGAGGTGCTGGAACTCGTGGGTGATGGCGGCGTATGCGTTCGGGTCGCCCGGGGAATATTGGGTGGTGACGAATATCATGTCGCGCTCGTTCGATGAGGGATACTGCTCTTTGGAATAGAGATCGCCGGGGCTGAAGTAGCCCGCCATGAGCGATCCGAGATCGGTGAACAGGAGGGTGATGGTCCCGTCCTCGTTCACATCGCTCGGTTCATAGAAATTATCGGTGACGATCGGGTATATGACCGTGTCGAACTCGCCGGCTATCGCGGCTATCTCCTCCTCGGTCGCCCATTCCGGCTCGCTCGTCCATATCTGGACATGCTCGCCTATCTTCATGAGCGTCGCGGTGACCTGCGTCATCTGACCGGAATCGTTCGAGACATAGAACGACTGGGTGTCGCCCTCGGCCGGCGCGAGCGGCAGTACCGGCCGGAAGAGGTCCGCGTTGGTCAACCCCTCGGGGATACCGAAATGCGGATTGATGAAAAGATCGAGTCCGGTGCCCGATGTCGCCGGCATGACCGAGCGAAGGGCTAACATGGTCGGCAGGGTGCCGGTCGCCGACATCGTGTCGCCGTTCGGGGAGACATTGATCGCCATCACGATGTCGCCTTCGTAGTCGGGTCCGGTGAAGTCGAACCGGTCGCCGTACTCGATGAGGCACTGATCCGAACAGCCGTCGCCGTTGATCGTGTTGCCGTCGTCGCATTTTTCGGGGCTTTCAAGGGTGCCGTTGGGACAGATGCCGGGCGTTTCAGCGGCGCACTCGGGCGAACAGCCGTCACCCGCCGACAGGTTGCCATCGTCACAGCCCTCGCCCGGCTCGGTTATCCCGTTGCCACAGACGATCCCTTCGTCGTTGCGGCAGGCCTGATAGAGCGGGCGGCAGAAGACATTGACGCACTGGCTGAGTTGGGTGGCCGCGACGCCGTCGCAGTTCTGTTCGATGCATTCCTGCAACGGGTCGAACAGCGTCTGCGAGTTTGGCCCGCCGGCCTCCACGCACATCGTGATGCAGGTCTCGTCGCTCTCGCAGGTCCGGTAGCACTGGAATATCTCGTTGCAGGTGACATATTCGCCCAGTTCGCGGCATTCGGTCGAACCGTAGGTGCTGAAGCAGAGGAGATCACCGTCGGCGCAGTCCTCTATCTCCGACCACTCGTTGTCATAACACTCTTCGATGAGGTTGGCGTTGCAGCGCAGTTGGCCGTTCTCGCAGGAGCGGACGCAATCGGTGGTGTTGTAGCGCGCGCAATCCTCGATGCATTCGGCCGTGCCGCTGATATAGCGTTCCGGGTCTATCTCATTGCATTCGGCGGGCCCGTCACAGGTCTCGCCTTCCTCGATGACGCCGTTGCCGCACCCGGGCGTGACCGGCTCGTCGCTGTCGGACAACAGTTCGTCGCCGTCGGGGAGCAATTCGTCGCCGGTCAATGCGTCGCTGTCGGCGATGGCCGTCTCGTCGCCGGCGGTGTCGCCGTCCTGCGGGGCGATGGTCTTTTTGCCGTCATCGCAGGCCGCGAGGAAGAGTAGCGCCGTCAAAAGCCAGACCGATCTTTTCATGGTGACCTCCGTCAGGTTGGTGCCGGGACCGTTGTCCCCGGCGGGACTTGATCATTCAGATATAATAAATATCCGTTCCTTGTCAAAATATCGGGCGTAGCAGACATTCTTCCAGTCGCCCGGATCGGCGGTTATGTCGCGGAAAAAGATGCTCGGCGGCGGGTCGGCCACCTCCGGGACCGTGCAGGGGCCTGCGGCGGGACAGTCGGCGATGAAACGGTATCGTGCCGTCAGGGTGCGGTCATAGCGGAGGGCGCGGAGGGTGACGAGGTCGGAAAAGGCGTCCGTCAGGTTGTTCCTCGCGTAGTGGGAAAGGAGATAGGCGACGGCGCGGGAGGGCTCAGCGAGGTATTGTTCGATGTCGTGGCTCCATTCCTTCTGTCGGGGTATGGATGCTATCAGGACCGAATACAGGATGAAAAAGGTCAGCGCGACGAGGATGGCCCGACCGTAAAAGCGGGGATGCATGGGGAATTTGGCCGTGATCCACGGAAGCATGACCGTTTCAAGAAGGTAGAGCCAGAAAAGCAGGAAGATCGCATAGGTGATGTTGAGATGTCTCCCGGATGGAGGAACGCCGGCGGCCCAGAAGGAGGGGAACACCGTGCCCGCCATGAGGACGAGGAACAGGATAGCCATAGGTATGCGCCGGTGGGCCGGTAATGTCAGGGCCGGGGCCCCGGTGGCGCGCCACCAAAGATAGAGAGCGGAACATATCCACAGAAGGGGGTTGATGAGCCAGAGCGGGACGAGGAACAAGAGCAGGGCGGTCGTGGCGCCTGCTGAGAACAGGAGGTCGTGGTGGTGGGTGAAGGAGAGCGACCGCGCCGCGTTGCCGGGGGCGAGTATGACGCCGAGCGAGAACAGCACCGCAAGGCCTAAGAGGAGGGCGCTCCGCCGGTCGACCCGTCCCGACCGCAGGGAACGGAAGAGCGTCGCCGCCGCGAGGATAAGGATAAGGAGGAGCATCGATATCTCGTTCGATCCCGCAATGATGAGGATGCAGAACGCGAGTAGGAAGTGATCGACCCGTTCGTGCAGTATCGTGCGAGGTGAGAGGAGCGCCCCGACGATGATGAGCGAGAGCGATGTCGAGAAATGGTACATCTCGGCGCCGCCCATCCAGTAGGCCGCCTCGACGAGACTCGGCGTCCCGGCAAAGAAAAGGGCGGAGAATATGATGGCGGCGGCGATCGGCGTGCGCCGTGGCGTGTCACTGGGCAGGAGTCTCTCGAAGAGGAAAAAACAGGAAAAGACGGAAAAAAGGAAAAGAAAGGCGTGAACAAGGCGGTACAGGGGCACAGAGTCTGTCCACCAGAGAAAGAAAATGATCAGGGAGGAGGAGTAGCGGCCCGACCAGTTGCGGTATATCTCGGATTGCGCCGGCCAGAAACCGAGATCCCGGACCCGGACCGCGGCGCAGAAATCGTCGGCGGAGGGGTGGGTGAAGAAAGAGAGCGTCGCGAGCGTCGCGAGGAAGAGGACCGATAGGGCGACGATCGCTATGGTCGCGAGGCGCGGCGAAGGCATGAAAGACCCCCGTGTGTTCGCGCCGATGGTATGCCGAAACGACTGCTCCGTCAAGTGATTTGCCTTTTGTTCTTGGATGTGTTACTCTCCCCTATCACGGAAGGGAGGTCCGAAGGTCATGACAAAGAAGAAACATCACGAACAGTGCGCGGCGGCGACCGATGTCCGGACGGGCCGCGATGTGGCGTCGCTCAAGCAGGCGATACTAGACAATCTCGCCTGCCATCAGGCGAAATTCCCCAGGATGGCGACGCGCAACGACTGGTATCTGGCGCTCGCCTACACGGTCCGCGACCGGTTGCTCTCGTGCTGGACATCGGCGGCGGAGACCTATTACAAACAGGAGAGCCGCACCGTCTGTTACCTGTCGGCCGAATTCCTGCTCGGGCCCCATCTGGGTAACAACATCATCAACCTCGGACTCTGGGATGAGGTGAGGGCGGCGGTCGCGGAGTTGGGGCAGGATCTCGAAACGCTCCTTGAGCAGGAGGAGGAGCCGGGGCTCGGCAACGGCGGGCTCGGGCGGTTGGCGGCCTGTTACATGGATTCGCTGGCCACGCTCAATATCCCGGCCATCGGTTACGGCATCCGCTACGAATTCGGCATCTTTGATCAGGAAATACGGAACGGTTGGCAGGCCGAGGTGACCGACAAGTGGCTCCGGTACGGCAACCCGTGGGAGATCGCGCGGCCCGAGATAGCGTTCGATGTCAAGTTCGGCGGACATACGGAGATGTACCGTGACGAGGCCGACGCCCTGCGGGTCCGCTGGGTGCCGAGCCATGTGGTGAAAGGGGTCGCCTACGATACGATGATACAGGGCTACCAAACGAGCACCGCCAGTCTCCTGCGCCTGTTCAAGGCCGAGGCGGTCGAGTCGTTCGATTTCAGTTCGTTCAATGTCGGCGACTACTACGGCGCGGTGAACGAAAAGGTCTCATCCGAGAATCTCACCAAGGTGCTCTACCCGAACGATGAGCCGCTGGCGGGCAAGCAACTCCGGCTTAAACAGCAGTATCTTTTCGTCTCCTGCGCCCTGCAGGACATGATCCGTATCTATCTCCAGCGCGAAAGGACGCTCGATCGCTTCCACGAGAAATACGCGATACAACTGAATGATACCCATCCCTCCATCGGGGTCGCCGAGTTGATGCGTCTTCTGGTGGACGAGTATTGGTATCCGTGGGAAGAGGCATGGGAGATAACGCGCAACACCTTCTGCTATACCAACCACACCCTGCTTCCCGAGGCGCTGGAGAAATGGCCGGTACCGCTATTCCGCGATCTCCTGCCGCGTCACTTGGAGATCATCTACGAGATAAACGCCCGCTTCCTCGCCGAAATGCGCGAGAAATACCCGAACGACGACGAGATGTTGCGGCGGCTGTCGCTCATTGACGAAACGGGCGACCGGTATGTTCGGATGGCGAACCTCGCCTGTGTCGGGTCGCAGGCCATCAACGGCGTGGCGGCGCTCCACAGCGAACTGCTGAAGCGTGATGTGCTGTACGACTTCAACCGCATCATGCCCGAAAAGTTCTCGAACAAGACCAACGGCGTGACGCCGCGCCGGTTCGTGGTGCTCGCCAACCCCGGTCTCGCGAAACTCATCAGTGGCAGGATAGGGGAGGGGTGGATACGCGATCTTTACGAATTGAAGCGGCTGGAAGAGTTCGTGGGTGACGGCGCCTTTCGGGCCGCGTGGCGCGAGGTGAAGGCGGCGAACAAACGGCGGCTCGCGATGCTCCTGCATGAACGGACCGGCGTCGAGGTGGATCCCGAGAGCCTGTTCGATGTGCAGGTCAAGCGGATCCATGAATACAAGCGCCAGCACCTGAACCTCCTGCACGCCGTGACGCTCTACAACCGCATCCGGCGCGGCGAGACGGCCGGCATGACGCCGCGCACCATCATCATCGGCGGCAAGGCGGCGCCCGGCTATTTCATGGCGAAGCGGATCGTCAAACTGGTCAATTCCATCGCCGAGACGGTCAACAACGATCCGGCGGCGAAGGGGCTGCTCACCGTGGTCTTCTTCCCCGACTTCAATGTCAAGAACGCGCAGTACATCTACCCGGCCGCCGACCTGTCGGAACAGATATCGACGGCGGGCAAGGAGGCGTCGGGGACCGGCAACATGAAGTTCTCGATGAACGGCGCGCTGACCATCGGGACGCTCGACGGCGCCAATGTCGAGATACGCGAGGAGGTGGGGGCCGAGAACTTCTTCCTGTTCGGCCTGCAGACCGAAGAGGTGCTGGAACTCAAGCGGGACGGCTACCGGCCGCAGGAGTACATCGAGAAGGATGCCGAACTGCAGGAGGCGATAGAGGCGATCGGGGCGGGGCTTTTCTCGGGCGGCGACACCGAACTCTTCCGCCCGATAGCGGATAACCTGCGCTACAGCGACCCGTATCTCCTGTGCGCCGACTACCGTTCCTATGTCGATGCGCAGGGTCAGGTGGCCGCCGCCTATCGCGACACCGGCCGCTGGACCCGCATGGCGATACTCAATGTCGCACGGATGGGGAAATTCAGTTCCGACCGCGCCATCCGCGAATACTGCGACGACATCTGGAAGGTCAAGCCGGTCCTCGTGGATTAGACTTCACCTCGGCGTTCCGACTTCGCCTTCGGCTACGCCGGACAAGTCCGCCACCCCTCTCTTGCAAGAGAGGGGGCAGGGGTGAGTTTTTCCCTTTGCTTTTTCTTTTTATTTTAGGTATCATTCCCCCGTGTTGGAACCTTAGTCACGGAGTTCGATATGAAAAAGATCGTTTTGGCCTGCATCCTTTCTCTCTTTTCCGGCCTGTATGCCCAGAATTACGATGTCGGGAACATCGCGGTCGTTCACGGCGGACCCGATGTCGCCGGCGGCCTCATCGGCGTACAGGAAAAGACGGCGGGTCTGCAGTTCTACATGACGCACGCCGACATCTACGATTTCATGGTGGTCTTCACGACCTATACGCCGCAGATGAACATGCAGCAGGGACTTGCCATCCAGTACACGGTACAGGGGATAAACCGCGAAGGAGGATGGTCACCATACGGTCCCGCCTCCGCGTGGGGAAGCGCCGGTCGGCTCATCGGCGGCACCCGGATGTGCCATATCGACCAGTATCCCGACGACCCCGATGTGCCGATATCGAACAATATACTTTCGCCCTTTGCCGGGATGTCGACGGTCGAACTCTTGGCGCACGAGTTCAGCCACTACTGGCTCATGGCGATGGATTTCAAGAAAGAGGGGATGACCGAGAACCACACCGGCCTGCGCGGCTGGGAAGACGGTGCGAATCAGCACTGGAACAGTTTCGCCGGCTCGGGTCCTTCGGTCATGTACGGCAGTCATGTGGTCGACAACGGCGGCGGTTCCTTCACGCAGGTCTTTTCTCTGCCGCGCAAATACGGGCATCTCGATCAGTATGTCATGGGGCTCCGCGCCCCCGAAGAGGTCGATCCGATCATCTTCCTCTGCTCTTCGCCCGACATTGAGCAGTGCCGCGAGGGCAGCCCCGCGATCCCGGCGGCCAAGACCTCTCCCGATAAGACCGATAGCAGTATGTATGGCCACTATGTGACGATAGAGGATGTCATACGGGCCATGGGGCCGCGCATCCCGGCGGCGGCCGATGCGCCGAAGCACTGGAATGTCGCGTTCGTCATCATCAACCTGCCGGGGCAGGACCCGTTCCCGAACCAGTTGACGCGGCTTGACACGCTCCGCGTCCGTTTTCAGGAATGGTTCACTTGGGCGACCGACGGTCGCGCCACGATCTGCACCGAACTCGACGGCGACTGCGGCAATGTCGAACCGACCGACGACGATGTGGTGTCCGACGACACGGTGACCGACGATACCTTCCCGACCGATGACGAGGTCGATACGGAGATGCCCGACGACACGCTGCCGGACGATGTGCCGGTGAGCGACGATACGCAGGTGGACAACGAGTTGCCCGATACCGCGATCACCGACAACGGCGGAACGCCCGACGAGATGGTGGATGAGGGTGGGAACGACGGTGCGGTGGTCGGCGACGAGGGCGATGAAGGAGGGTGCGGTTGCTCACTGATGTTCTAGGGAGGCGACACATGAAAACATGCTTTCTGCTGGTCGTGCTGTTATCGGCGATCTCTCTCCATGCCCAGAACTACGATGTCGGGAACATTGCGGTGGTGCACGGCGATGCGAGTATCGCCAGCGGGCTCATCGGAGTGTTGGAGCAGGCGGCGGGGCAGCAGTTCTATACGGCCCACGGCGACCATTTCGATTTCCTCATCATCTACACCACCTTCACGCCGCAGATAAACATGCAGCAAGGGGTTCCCATCGTCGATGCGGCGGATGGTATCGGGCGTGAGAATATCGGGTTTCTGTACGGCCCCGCTTCGAAATGGGGAAGCGCCGGTCGGTTGAAAGGGGGCGTTCGGATGATACATGTCGACAAATACCCCGACGATCCCGACGCCAACATGGCCTTCCCTCTCGCCGGGCTCACCTCGGTCGAACTGCTCGCCCATGAGTTCAGCCACTACTGGCTTTCGGCCATGGATTTCAAGAAAGAGGGCGACACCGATCCCCACACCGGCCTGCGCGGCTGGGAGGACGGCGCCAACCAGCACTGGAACCATTACTTCTCTTCCGGTCCGTCGGTCATGTACGGCAGTCACATCGTGGACAACGGCGACGGGTCGTTCACCTTCAACCCGGCAACGCCGCGAAAATACGGTCCGCTCGACCAGTATGTCATGGGGCTCCGGACGCCCGAGGAGGTCGGCTCGCTCTTTTTCCTGTGCAGTTACGCCGATATCGCCAGTTGTCTGGAGGGGAGCCCCTCTCTGCCGACGCCGCACACGGGATCCATCGACACCGTCAGCAACATGTACAAGCACGAGGTGACGATGGACGACATCATCCGGGCGATGGGGCCGCGCGTGCCGGCGGCGGCCGATGCCCAGCACGATTTCAACGCCGCCTTCATCATCATCAACCTGCCCGGCGTCGAGCCGTTCCCCAACCAGTTGACGCGACTTGAGACGCTCCGGGTCCGCTTTCAGGAATGGTTCAGTTGGGCGACCGACGGGCGCGGGACGCTGTGTACCGAACTCGACGGCGACTGCGGTAATGTCGAGCCGACCGACGATGATACCGTGACCGACGAAAGCGTTACCGACGACATCGTGGCCGACACCGAACTGCCCGATGATGCGGTGACCGATGACGCGGCGAGCGACGACGCCGTCGCCGACAACGGGGAACAGCCCGACACCGCCGTGGCCGACGATACGCCGCCGACCGATAACGGCGAGACGCCCGACACCGCCGGCGGCGCCGACGAAGTGGTCGTCGGCGAGGAAGAGGGCGGCTGCGGCTGCTCGCTCATGTTCTGATCGTCCTTTTCAAAAAAGGGGGGGGTGATGAAGCGCTTGTTATTCTGTGCCGTTCTGTTGGGGGTGGCCTTATTGTCGGCGCAGGAGAAAAAACAGCGACTCGCGGTGCTCGAGATAGAGGACCGGACCGGCGCGCTGTCCAAGGAACTCATGGTGACCGCTTCCGATTATCTGCGGGCGCGGTTGGTCGCCGTGAACAGTTTCCTCCTCGTACCGAAGGACCATGTGATGCGTGCCGTCATCAAGGAGCAGAAGAAAGAGAGTTGGCGCGACTGTTACGACCCCGCCTGCCGGGTCGATCTTGGTCACGCGCTCGCCGCCGACACCGTGCTCGCCTCGATGGTGATGCGGCTCGGCGACGACCATGTCGTCACCGCCGAACTGGTCGACATCGCCAAAGAGGTCACCGTCAAGGGGGTATCCGTGACCTTCGACGGGAGCGAGGAGGGATTCAAAAAAGTACTTGATCGCGTTGCCGACCGTCTTGCGGGGAAAAAGCCGGAAAAGGTTCCCGCTACCCCGGCCGGCAAGGTCGACCCGACCGAAAAACTCAAAGGATCGGTCGAACTGCAGGAGAAGCCGAAGGTCGAAAGGTCGCTTGCGTCCGTCGAAAGAAAAAAGCCCGACGCGAACACCTACGATGTGCGCGGCGATGTCATCATAGACCGCGACACCGGTTATTCGTGGCAACGCGCCCATGGCGGGCCGCTCGATCTCGAGAAGGCGCGCTCTTTCTGCGATGATCTCGTGCTCGGGGGATTCACCGACTGGCGCGTCCCGACCATATCGGAACTCCGGACGCTCATCATCGGCTGTCCCAACACCGCTCCCGACGGGCTCTGCCCGGTGGATGACGCCTGCGCCGGGACCGAGGAATGTCGCGAGAAACTGAAGGATAAGGACTGCGCGTGCAAGGCGCACAAAGGGCCGGGGGAAAAGGGGAGTTACTGGAAGAAGGGTGTCTGGAAATATAGCGGCGGTAAATACGACCTTTTCTGGAGTCGGTCACTCATATCGGGTCCGTATGAAGAGGCGTGGGGCGTCCTTTTCAGCGAGGGCATCGTCACCACCGTCGATGTTTCCGGTCGTTACTATGTTCGTTGCGTACGATGAACGGAACCGGAGGTCACATGGCGGTATGCGCAAGATGCAAAAGGCCGTTGCCGAATGCCGCGAAGGCGTGCTATTTCTGTGGAAAACTCGCGCCCGAGGTCATCGAAACGCCTGAAAAAAAGGAGGTCCCCGCGCCCAAACGGTCGGCCGACGAGGCGATCTTCGCCACCACCACCGCATCGATGGCCCAGAAAAAAGGAGCGGGGAAGACCGCCTTTCGTATCGTACTGGTCGCCGTGGGATTGCTCGTACTCTTCCTCGTGGGAAAAGAGGTGATGATGCTTTTCGGCGGAAGCGGCGCGGAGTGCCGCCAAAAGATGGCCTACGACCCGGTCAACGGGCTTCTGTGGCATCGCGGGAATAGCTATCCGATGACCCATGATGATGCCGCGCGACATTGCGAAAAACTGCGTATCGGCGCGCGGGATGGCTGGCGCCTCCCGACCATCGCGGAACTACGCACTCTCGTGAAGGGATGCGTGGCCACCGGGCAGGCCGGTACCTGCCAGATACGCGATGCGTGTCTATCGCGTCAGTGCCGGGTCGATGAGTGCGCCGGTTGCAGTACGGGGGCCGGTCCCGGCGATGAGGGTCTGTACTGGGAAAAGGGGGTATGGGAGCGCGAGTACGGTTCGGCGCAGGGATACTATTGGTCCTCCTCTGCGGTAAAGGATAGCCCGGCCGACGAGGTGTGGGCAGTTTCTTTCGTGTCGGGGGGTATCGTGGCGAAGGAACGGGAGTCGGGTGGCGAGATCCGCTGTGTCTCGGGACCGGTGTCGTTCGCGGAGCGGCTGCGGCTGTATATACTTTTCCGGAAATAGCGTTGTGAAAGGAACATAAGGTAATAGGAGAGGTCATGGTCGTCTGTGCGAAATGTAAGAAGGTGTTGCCGGCCGGCGCAAAGGCCTGTCGGTCCTGCGGTGAACCGTACCACAGCGTCGTGAAGAACAAAGATCTGCTCAAGCCCAAGATGTCGCTGGAGGATGTGGTCCAGAAGACGAATCTGGAGGTCGCCCGCGCAAAAATGCCGGTGAAGACGATACTCCTCTTCTCTTTGCTGGCTCTTCTAGCGGTGGCGGTGATCTTCGTCGCCAAAAGCGCGCTCGTTATTTTCGACGGGAGCGGCGAGGAATACCGCGAAAAGGTATTCTACGACCCGGTATTCGGCCTCATGTGGGCGAAGGCGAAAAGCGAACCGATGCTCTATGAGGATGCGGAAAGATATTGCAAGGATCTTCGCATCGGCAAGATGAATGACTGGCGTCTCCCGACCATCACCGAACTCCGCTCGCTCGTCAAGGGGTGCCCGGCGACCGCCGTGAAAGGGAAATGCACGGTCCACGATGTTTGCTATATGCCCGAGTGCCGCAAAGAGGAATGCGCGGGATGCGAGGAGGGCAAGGGTGCCGGCGAGGAGAACCTCTACTGGCAACCGATGATATGGGAGCACACGAAGGGGTGGTCAAAAGGGTTCTACTGGTCCGCGACGGAGCGCAAGGAGATGATAGACAGCCCCGATGCGGGCAAGGACCGGATGGCGTGGACCGTTTCGTTCCTCACCGGCGGGATAGAGGGGAAGGATCTCGAGATGTGGGGGCACGCCCGCTGCGTGTCGGGTCCCGCGCCGGTCACCGATCGTTTGAAACAGTATTTCATCTTCATGAAATAACGAAAAATTCTTAGAGGTTCCTTTCTATTTCACTTTCTCAGCCCGTTGACTTTGATTTCTTGTTTTTCTTATTGCGATTCGCTACAATCAACCGTTCTTTCCAAAGTAGGGGGCATCATGCGGAAACTCATCGCGCTTTTTATGGTCATGTTCATGGCTCTGCCGCTTTTTGCCGAACGGCAGATAAAACTGGCCGTCATGGAGATAGAGGACAAGTCGGGAACGATCTCCGTCGGTATCCTTGAGAAGGCGGCCGATTTCCTCCGCGCCGAGTTTGTATCCTCCGGCAAGTTCGTCGTCATCGACAAGACCCGGCAGGCCGAGAAGATAAAGGAGATGGTCAAGGAACAGAAAAAAGAATCGTGGAAGGAATGCTACGACAAGAATTGCCGAATCGAACTGGGCCAGTCGCTGGCCGCCGACCATATTCTCTATGCGTCGATAACGCAGTTCGGCGGTTCGTACATCCTTGCGGTCGAAATGCTCGATCTCGCCAAGGAGGCCATTGTCGGCGGCGCGAAGGCCGATTTTGCGGATGATGAGGCGAGTCTGAAGAAAGCCATCCAGAGTATCGTCTTCAAAATGACCGGCAGTGCGACGAAATACAGCACATCGGGCTTCTCCTACGATCAGGGCGGAGTGAAACTTGAACTCGGCGGCGTCGAACTGGCGGCCGTTTCGACGGTCGACATGTCGGTCGTCGAATTGAGCGAGGTCGAGACCCAGACCGTCGTATCGGCGGTCTCGGCCTTTCAGGGGACCGTCGACCTTAACCAGAACGCCGAACTGCTACCGGTCTATGACGCGGCGCTCAAGGCCGACAAGACCGGCAACGACAAACCCAAAGAGGCCATCGCCGCATGGCAAAAGGTCGCCGACTTCCCCGGGGTCAACCCTTACAAGGAAAAAGCGGTCGAGCGTATCGACGAATGGAACACCTATATATGGTCGCTTGAACTGGCCGAGATGTACAAAAAAACGGTCGCCATAGACCGGATGGGGATGGTCGCCCCCGAAAAGGCGCTTGCGGCGTGGCAGAATCTCGCGGCGCAGCAGGGGTACAATCCTTACCGCGACAAGGCGGTGTTCCGTGCCGATGCTTGGCGTAACTATATCACCGCCAAGCAGCAGTACAACGAAACGATGGAAAAATTCCGCGCCCGTCACGACAAGGACCGGAAGCAGTTGGCGATGGTCCTCCCGTTGACCGATGCGGTGAACAAGGAACAAAAACAGTTGTTTGTTGAAAAGTATATGGAGCTTTACCTGCCGTACTACGGCGAGGATGATCTGTTGAGTCTCATCAAGTTCATCAAGGACGAAGCGATCGAGAAAGAGATACGCGACTACCTCTACTCGCAGAAACGGATAGAAACGCTCAAGGAACGGTGCGACAAGGAAGGCGATCCCGCCGCCTGTTATCAGTGCGGCTTTTTCTTCGAGAAAAACATTCTGAACAATGCCAACTTCGACATTGACACCACGGATATGTCGCTCAAGAAGTTCGAGGCGACCGACGGGATGGCCGACTACTACAAATTCGCCTGTGACGGAAGCATCATACCGGCCTGTCTCAAGGTGGGTCGTCACTACTACAAAACGATAGGCGACGGGCAGAAGGGCTATCCGTTCCTCCGCAAGGCCTGCGAGTACGGCATAGCCGAAGGGTGCAAGTACATCGTCGAGATGAATAAGGGGCGCGGTGAAACGGTGGATTCCTCCGTTGACATGGCGGTGTACGAAAAACTCTCCGAACAGAACCTCGTGCGGCCCTACAAATGGTATGCGGTCGGGCTCTTCGGCGGCGCGGCGGTCACCTTCGGGCTTGGCGGGTATTTCCTCTGGGCGATGTCGGACCATGCCGACAAGCAGGATGTCGCCTACGATAACTACACGGCGGCAACGACCGCAGCCGATATCCAGAAGTGGAAAGCCAAGATGACCGATGAGAAAAACGCCGCGAACCTGAACATGGGTGTCGGCATCGGGATGATGGCCGCCGGAGCGTTGCTCGCGGGGGCCGGGACCTGGCTGATACTGATACGGGAGGAGGAAAAGCCCTTTGCGTGGAACCTCGTGCCGACCTTCGGCGGGGCCTATCTTTCCTTCAACACCGAGTTTTAGGAGGGTGCCATGAGATACGCGATCGCACTGTTCGGTCTGGCCGCGCTTCTGACCGGTTGCTACGGCGACAAACCGCTCGATAACCCGCTCGACCCCGCCGGGGATTATTTCAAAAGTAGCGACTGCGGCTCGTTGCGTTGCAACGGGCACGGCGAATGTGTCGTTGAGGAAGGGTTGCTTACCTGCGAGTGCGCCACCGGGTATGTCGGAGATAGCTGTGACGATTGTGACGGCGATTATTATTTCGTGGGCGGCCTTTGCATAAAGAAACAGCCGTGTGAAGAAGATTCCTGTTCCGGTCATGGTTACTGTAACAATGATACGGGCTATATCGTCTGCACTTGCGACACGGGGTATAGCGGCGAGGTCTGTGATGACTGCGAACTGGGCTATTGGCCCTACAATGGCGAGTGCCGCAAGATAGAATCGTGTGATGATGACTCCTGTAATTCACATGGGCTGTGTGATGACACCGACGGTTTTGTTCTATGTAGTTGCGACGATGGTTATATCGGCGACTACTGCGACCAGTGCGACACGGGATACGAGAAAAGCGGTGAATTCTGCGTCGAGGATTGCGGCAATGGTTTGAAAACAATCGGCGAAGAATGTGATCTTGGAAGCGATAACGGCGACTGCTCAACCTGTACGGCGGAATGCAAGAGCAAGGATGTCAACACCTGCGGCGACGGGTTCATCTGCGGGACGGAACAATGCGACGATCATGACGACAACGGCAAGTACAATAAGTGCAAGACCGACTGTACCGGCATCGGGCCGCACTGTGGCGACGGAACGGTGGACTCCGGCGATGAGGTTTGCGAGGCAGGGCTTCCGACCGACTGTTCGGTGGCGCTCGGCACCACGGCGACCGGTACCGTACTTTGCAATGAGACCTGTTCCGGTTATGTCTGGGGGATCAACTGTACCCGCTTGTTCCCCTGTCCCGGAAAACCCACTACGGGAACCGTATGGAACAGCGTATCAGGTTACGAGCAGACATGGAGTGGTTCGGCATGGATTCCGACGGATGATGAAACGACCGAGTATAATGCGGCGGCGCATTCGACCGAGTGCCGATACGCATGCGATACGGTGAGCGGTTATGTGTGGGACGGTACGATTTTGAAATGCGCGAAATGTGGCGACGGGAACCCGGAGGGCGTTGAGGCGTGCGACTTGGGGATTGATAACGGAAATTGTTCGACCTGCACGGCGTTGTGTACGATAAAACCGGCCAATTTTTGCGGTGATGGGTTCATTTGCGATACGGAAGATTGCGATGATGGTGAAGATAACGGCGAATACGACAAGTGCGTGATCGGATGCACGGGACATGGACCTTATTGCGGCGACACGAATGTGGATACGCCGAATGAGTTGTGCGATGGGAATACGGCGCTATGCATCGATGTTTCGCCGATACTCTACACGAGCGGAAATGTGTCCTGTGCGGAATCATGTTTTGCTTGGAACAGAGCGAGTTGTGTGGGGACAGCAAGAGTCACCAAGCAGTGGGGAACATCCAACCATGACCCTGGCAAATCCGTTGTGGTGGACAAAGAAGGGAACATTTTCGTGACTGGTTACACCCAAGGCAGTCTTGACGGAAATACGAACGCGGGAGGACTAGACATCTTCCTCAGCAAATGGGGCGCTGATGGGACGAAGGCATGGACAAAACAGTGGGGGACACCTGGAGAGGAATCAGGCCAATCCGTTGCGGTGGACGGAGAAGGGAACATCTTTGTGGCCGGCTACACAATGGGTGGTCTTGACGGAAACACGAGCGCAGGGAATTACGACATCTTCCTTACCAAATGGAACGCTGATGGGACGAAGGCCTGGACAAAACAGCGGGGAACATCTGAAGTGGAAAATGGCCGATCTGTTGCGGTGGACGGAGAAGGGAACATTTTCGTGGCTGGCTACACACACGGTTCTTTCGATGGAAACACGAGCGCAGGGAGCGCCGACATCTTCCTCACCAAATGGGGCGCTGATGGGACGAGGGCATGGACAAAACAGTGGGGAACATCCAGTTATGATTATGGAAGCTCCGTTGCGGTGGACGGAGAGGGGAACATCTTTGTGACCGGTCACACGATGGAGGGGCTTGACGGAAACGCGAACGCAGGCGGACTGGATATCTTCCTTACCAAGCGAAGTGCTGATGGGACGAAGGCCTGGACAAAACAGTGGGGGACACCTGGAGAGGAATCAGGCCAATCCGTTGCGGTGGACGGAGGAGGGAACATCTTTGTGGCCGGCTACACAATGGGTGGTCTTGACGAAAACACGAACGCAGGAGGGTCCGACATCTTCCTTACCAAATGGAACGCTGATGGGACGAAGGCCTGGACAAAACAGGGGGGAACATCTGAAGAGGAAAAGGGCTACTCCGTTGCGGTGGACGGAGAGGGGAACATTTTCGTGACCGGCTACACACACGGTTCTTTCGATGGAAACACGAGCGCAGGGAATTACGACATCTTTCTCGTCAAATGGAACGCTGACGGGACAAAGGCATGGACAAAGCAGTGGGGAACACCCAGTCATGATTATGGCAACTTCGTAGCGGTGGATGGAGAAGGGAGCATTTTTGTGACCGGTGACACATACGGTGCTCTCGATGGGAACACATATGCGGGGGGAATGGATGTTTTCTTTAGTGTCATGGCGGGGGAGTAATTGAAAACAATGGTTTTTAAATACATCACTGACTTTGCCAGATTATTCAAAAGCGAAATCAATGCAAATATCAATGAGGACGAACCGGTTCTTGTTGAAGGAATCACAAAGGTGTTAGGTGGACTGAGACATAATGACGGAAAGTTAAGTGTCACAACATTTTCCGAGTTTATTCATGGCGCCACATCAACCGTTAAAGCAGATTTCCTTATCGAAAAGAGACGCGAACTGGGCGACATGATCTTTATCGTTACCTTGGCATTGAACGGCAAGCCAGAGTTCGAAAGGATAACCATCAATCAATGTAAGAAGTCTGAAAAGAGGAGGGGATTGAGTTGGAAGATTGCCAAAGAGCAACTCCTGTTGTTAGCAAAATTCCCTCCTTTTAAGGCATTGGGCAGCTTTCCCGGATCAGGGCAGCACTGCTCCTGGAAAGATTTTTCTGGATGTCTTGGTTCCTATGGTCTTTTCGATATGAAGAATTCCGAATTCCTATTTTTTAGCGCCACGAGAATTCATCAGTATTTGTGTCTTCATAAAAAGTTGTTGGGGTCAACGATGCATCCAGACGAATACTTTAAAATAACCGCAAAGAACAATCTTCCCGGAATTTCAAAAAAATGCATGAATTGTAACAGGTGGTCTTTGGCCGGGAAGTATGAGGAACTCCACACACTCTGCGAGAATGGAATTGATCTTTGCGTCGGGCGTCATGGTTGCCCCAACCAGCATTTCGCCAAAGACATTGATGACTTTTCTCACAAGTATCTGACTCTTCAAATCGGCGAGCCAACCATTGTCAATGGCCGAATATTCAATCCCGAACTTGAAGCAGTGGCAAAGAACCTCAAGGCATTGGTTATGAAGACACAAGATGCTCCTTCGCAGCCTCCGAAAAAGGAGAAAAAGAACCGCAAGGATGAGCCAGAAGATGATGGTGGGGGGTTAGGCATCATCTACACGCGAATTGACATGCATGACGATGATAGGCGCGAGGATGCAAATTTGCGAAAAGGAAGGTAAATGCAATGTCTGACTTGGGGAGACACGGGTGTTTCTTCAATGCAAAGAACTGTCCGCTATCCAAGAACCTGGGGTTGCTTGATTATCTCATGGAAAACAGCATTCGTAAATTATATCATAAAAATCAATGTCATAGGCATTGCCCACTTAAAACCGCAATACGGAAAGCCCGATATCTTGAATATGTAGGCATCGGAGACCGAACCTCCAGAAAAGGAAAGAGAAGAATCATGGGTACATGCGGGAACGCGGTTTTATTGTGGCGTACTTGAAGGGGATTTTTTTGTGCGGAAATTAACAATGGCGGCGATTTGATCTTTCCCAACAAAAACTCCGCGCATCTCTTCTTCTCGCTTCCCCCCGCCCTTTTCCTGTTCTGTTCAACTTCTTACGGTGATGCCTAGGAATTTCCTAAGGTATAGGGGCGCAGGAAGGGTGACCGCTAGCGTTACCGTGGCGAGGTTCCCAGCGAAGATTCGGCTACTATCTGTCCTGCTTTTATCGAAAAAACATTCCATACGATACCATTGCCGGAAGGCACGGTAAAACTGGAGACTAACTGCTTGTCGCTGAAAACCAGTATCCGCGCATGCGACCTGCCAAGGATGTTGGCGGAACTTTTTTCCCTGTTCGTGAAATCGTGTACGAAGAAGCGATAATGGGCCTGCTGATCCAACTTGTTGATGGTGATGGTCTCCGGTCCTTCCCCATCGGTATCGTCGCGGTCCAGCACTGCCTGATCCTCGAACTTCCGCATGTCGCGGTAGGAGATATGATAACTGCGCTCCTTCACGAGATGCATGTCCAGATCGGCCGGGTTTTTTCCCCAATCAAGAACTATTCTCAGATTATTGGGCGGCAATGTCGGTGAGATGGAATATCTGTGCAGGAACACCCCGCCCGCAAGGACTTTGACCGGTATCTCTGAAGTAATGTATCCTTTCTTCGCAAAGGTTCCGGTATAGGTCTTTTCCATTTGAGAGAATCCCTCCGCGAAGGGAAGGGAGACCTTGCCCGACATGTCAGTGACGCCACTTTCGCCGTTTATCTTGAACCGGGCGCCAGCTATCGGTTTACCGTCAAGCGCGTCGTAAAAGAAAAGCGAAAGTTCCTCATCCATTTCATCAAAGGATGCGCTGGCTTTCTGCCGGATATCTTGTGAAAAGAGGATCGTTGATCCCAAGGAAACGAACACGACCATAAGCACTAAAAAATGCGTCCTCATGCCGAACCTCCCATGGTGGATCAAGCTTTGTTAGAAATACGGTAGCAAAAAAGAGGAGGCATGCAAGGAAAATCTGCAAGCAGGGTCAGTCCTCCATTTTGCGGATCGGCTGACATCATCATTTCATTCATCATTGACCATTGATTGGGAAAGTTGATCTGTCGATAGTCGCCAGCCATTCGGCAAGTTCGATGTTTCAACGAAAAATTGGCGCTCTTCGTTTTCATTGCTATAGTGGCATCCGACTGGAACCGATAGCCGGGGAGGGAGACGCATGAAAGATATTACGAAGATCAAGCAGACGGTTTTTGAAAAGGTCAAGAGGGTCAACGAGTACGGCCAAGAATACTGGTCGGCGCGTGATCTGGCGCGCATTCTTGACTATTCCGAGTATCGCTTTTTTCTGCCGGTCGTCGAAAAGGCGAAAGAAGCCTGCAAGAACAGCGGCTTCAAAGTCGCCGACCATTTCGAGGATATGCACGAAATGGTCCCCATCGGTTCCGGCGCCGAACGGGCCGTGCCGTCAATAGCATTGTCTCGCTATGCCTGCTACCTTATCGTTCAGAACGCCGATCCGTCGAAAGAGATCGTCGCGTTAGGCCAAACCTACTTCGCCTACCAGACCAGAAAGCAGGAGATACAGGAACAGAAACGGTACGAAGAACTTGCCACCGAAGATGAAAAGCGGCTGTTTCTGCGCCGCGAGATGCGGGAACACAACAAGCAACTGGTCGAAGCGGCGAAGAACGCGGGTGTTGTCGATCCGCTCGACTACGCGATCTTTCAAAATCACGGATACATGGGTCTGTACGGCGGCATGACGGCGAAAGATATCCAGAAACGGAAAAAGTTGAGGAAGAAAGACAACATCCTCGACCACATGGGAAGCACCGAACTGGCCGCCAATCTCTTTCGTGCGACGCAGGCGGAAGAAAAACTGAAGCGGGACAACATCAAGGGGAAAGAGAACGCGAACAAGACTCACTTCGAGGTGGGCAGAAAGGTTCGGAAGACCATAGAAGAATTGGGTGGCACCATGCCGGAAGAACTGCCAACGCCGGAGAAGAGCATCAAAGAGATAGAGAAAAAGGAAAAGAAACCGAAACAACTGTCGGCGAAAAAGAAAGGTGCGAGAAAATCCGCATAACAGTCTGACGCTTTTCCGTTTTCCTCTTCCGAAAAATTGGCGCTCTCCGATTTCATTGCTATAATGGCCCCCGACTGGAAACGATAACGGAGGCATCACTCATGCGTATCAACCGGACGATCTTCAGGCAGTACGATGTGCGCGGCATCGTGGGCAAGGACCTGACCGACGATTTCGCCTACACGCTCGCCAAAGGCACTGCGAGTTATTTCAAAAAGCAGAACCCCAAACTCACCGCCGTCAGCATCGGCCACGACGCGCGGCTCTCGTCGCCCGGCTTTGCCAAGCAACTCATCCGCGGCTTCAACGAATCGGGTATCGACACGATATTCGTCGGCATGGTGCCGACGGGGCTGTCGTACTTCTCGCTCTTCAATCTGCCGGTGCAAGGCGGCGTCATGATCACCGGCTCCCACAACCCGCCCGAATACAACGGCTTCAAGATAAGTCTCGGCGACCTGCCGGTCTACGGCGACGGGATACAGGCCATCGCCGATGTCATCGAGAAGGATGACTTCATCGCGGGGGCGAAGAAGGGGGCGGCGCGCGAACACAACATCATCCCCGATTTCGAGGCGTACATTCTCAAGAACATCCACATCAAGAACCCCGGCCGGCTCAAGATAGTGGTCGACGCGGGCAACGGCGTGGGCGGCTTCGTCGCGGTGCCGATACTCAAGAAACTCGGCGTGAATGTGATATCGCTCTTCGAGACGCCCGACGGCAACTTCCCGAACCACCATCCCGATCCGACGGTGGTCGAATACATTCAGGAACTCATCAAGACGACGAAAAAGGAGCAGGCGCATGTCGGCATCGGGTTCGACGGCGACGCCGACCGCATCGGACTTATCGACTCGAAAGGGGAGGTCATCTGGGGCGACCAGATACTGACCATCTTCGCCCGGCAGATACTCAAGGAACTCCCCGGCGCCACCATCGTCGCCGAGGTGAAATGCAGCAAGACGCTCTATGACGACATCAAGGCGCGCGGCGGGAAAGGGATCATGTGGAAGGCGGGCCATTCGCTCATCAAGGCGAAGATGAAGGAGGTCGGTGCGGCGATGGGCGGCGAGATGAGCGGCCACATTTTCTTCAAACACCGTTTCTTCGGCTACGACTGCGCGATCTACAGCATGTTCCGTCTCCTCGAGATACTTTCCGAGCGCGACGATCTCGATGTGCGGCGTCTGCTCGACGGCATCCCGAAGACGGTGAGCACCCCCGAGATCCGTTTCGAGGTCGACGAGGAGAAGAAGTTCCCGGTGGTGGCGAAAACGGTCGCGCACTTCAAGAAGCAGGGCTACGATGTCAACGATATTGACGGCGCACGCATCACCTTCGCCGATGGCTGGGGGCTCCTGCGTCCCTCCAACACGCAGAATGTCATCGTGATGCGGTTCGAGGCCGAGACCGAAAAACGGCTGAAGGAGATACGGGCGCTCATCGAAGGGACGCTCAACGAATATCTGAAGTAGGGGAAGAGATATGTCCAAAACGCTGGTCATGGTACTCGCGGGCGGTCAGGGAAGCCGCCTGATGCCGCTCACCACCGAACGGGCGAAACCGGCGGTGCCGTTCGGCGGCATCTACCGCATCATCGATTTCGTCCTGTCGAACTTCGTCAACAGCGGCTATATGCAGATAAAGGTGCTGACGCAGTTCATGTCGAACTCGCTCAACCAGCACATCGCGCGTAACTGGGGGCTCTCCATGCAGTTCAACCAGTATGTCGAAACGGTCCCGGCGCAGCAGCGGACCGGCGATAACTGGTATCTCGGGAGCGCCGACGCGATATTCCAGAACCTCAACATCCTGCGCGACGAACGGCCCGAGCATGTGTTCGTCTTCAGCGGCGACCATATCTACAAGATGGATGTTTCGCAGATGTTCAACTTCCATCTGCACAAGGATGCCGACATGACGATAGCGGCGATACCGGTACCGCTCAAGGATGCTTCGCAGTTCGGCGTCATAGAGGTCGACGAGGATTGGCGCATGATAGGGTTCGAGGAGAAGCCGAAGGAACCGAAAGGTATCCCGGGACGGCCGGATCTCGCGCTGGCGAGCATGGGCAACTACATCTTCAAACGCGACATCCTTGCCCGAGCGGTCACCGAGGACGCCGAGAAAAAAGAGAGCGCCCACGATTTCGGCAAGAATGTCATCCCGGCGCTCTACCCGCACAAGAAGGTCTACATCTACGACTATCTTTCGAATAAGATACGCCTGCCCGACAGCGACCAGTACGAGAAACCTTATTGGCGCGATGTCGGCACCATCTGGAGTTACTGGGAAAGCCACATGGAACTGGTCTCGGTCAGCCCGGCGGTCAACCTTTACAACCGCAACTGGCCCATATTCGGCTTCCCCGATGTCAACATGCCGTCCGCCAAGTTCGTTTTCGCCGATCAGGCCAACCAGCGTGTCGGTCTCGCCACCGACTCGATGGTCTCGGTCGGGTGCATCATATCGGGCGGCCGGATAGACCGCACCATCCTGTCCCCGGGTGTCCGTGTCAATTCTTACGCGCTTGTCGAGAACAGCATCATCCTGAACAACACCAATATCGGTCGCTATTGCCGTATCCGCAACGCCATCATCGACAAGAATGTCACGATACCGAATGACATGGAGATCGGCTACGATCCCGAACAGGATAAGGCGCGCGGTTTCACCGTGACCGACGAAGGGCTGGTGGTCGTCCCGAAAGGGTACAAGTTCTAGGTCCCCGAAAATATTCTTGACACCGCACAGGTTCTTCTTACAATGCCCCCGCTGTCGTGAGACGGCAAAAAAAAACAGGAGGTGCATTACGCATGTCAGACGGTACCGTGAATCAAACAAACCTTAACTTCGCGGAGTTGCTCAAAGAGTTCCTCCCTAGCGAAAAACAGTTCTCCGGTGAGGAGATCGTCAGGGGTCATGTCCGGGCGATCACCCGCGACTTCCTTCTCGTGGATGTCGGCCACAAATCGGATGGCATCATCCAATCCATCGAGTTCACTCCCGAGGAACTCAAGGAGATCAAGGTCGGTGATCAGGTCGAGGTCGTTATCGACCGGGTCGAGGACGACCGCGGCAACATCGGTCTTTCCCGCCAGAAAGCGGCCATGCTCCGCATCTGGGAGACGGTCGGCCGCGCCTACGATACGGGCGAATTGGTGCGCGGCACCATCGTGTCCCGCGTCAACGGCGGTCTGCAGGTCGACATCGGCGTCAAGGCGTTCCTGCCCAACTCGCAGGTGGCGCTCCGTCCCATCAAGAATGTGGACGAACTGATCGGCCGAACCTTCGATTTCAAGGTCATCAAGTACGATCAGAAACGCGGCAACATCGTGATCAGCCGCCGCGATCTTCTGGAAAGGGAACGCGAGGATCTCAAGACCAAGACGCTCGAACGCCTGCAGGAAGGGGTGCTCGTCAAGGGGCTGGTCAAGAACATCACCTACTACGGCGTCTTCATCGATCTCGGCGGCATCGACGGCCTGCTCCATATCACCGACATGAGTTGGGGGCGCGTCAACCATCCGAGCGAGATGTTCAAGATAGGCGACGAGGTCGAGGTCAAGGTGCTCAAGTTCGACCGCGACGCGGAGCGCGTCAGTCTCGGTCTCAAGCAGATATCGGACGATCCGTGGCAGTACGCCTCGGAACGCTACAATGTCGGCAAGGTGGTCCGCGGCAAGATCGTGGCGCTGGAGGATTACGGCGCGTTCGTCGAACTGGAACGCGGCATCGAGGGGCTCATACACATCAGCGAGATGAGTTGGACCCGCCGGGTCAAGCACCCGAGCAAGATGGTCGCGATAGGCGACGATGTCGAGGTGAAGATACTCGAGATCGATGTCGACAACCGCCGCATCAGCCTCGGCATGAAGCAGACCGAGCCCAATCCGTGGGAGCAGTTGAAGGATAAGTATCCGGTCGGCACCATGGTCAAGGGCGTCATCCGCAACATCACCGATTTCGGCCTGTTCGTCGGCGTCGAGGACGGCATCGACGGGCTCGTCCGCACGAGCGACATCACTTGGGACCGGAAACTCAAGCACCCGAGCGAATACTACAAGAAGGGCGATGAGATCGAAGCGATGGTGCTCAATATCGATTCCGAGAAACAGCGTTTCAGTCTCGGTGTCAAGCAGATGAGCCACGACCCGTGGAAGATGTTCCGCGAATCGTACAAGGAGAACGACAAAATAGAGGCCGAGGTGGTCAAAACGACCGATTTCGGCATCTTCGTGAAGGTGTTCGACACGATCGAAGGGCTGGTCCACAAGACCGAGTTCGAGGACCCGAACAAGAACTTCTCCATCGGTGACAAGATAGAGGTCATCATCAAGTCCATCAGCGACACCGAACGCAAGGTCTCTCTCTCCATCAAGGCGATAAGCGAGGCCGAAAGCCGGCAGAACATGGAAGAGGCGAGGGCGAAGACCGGTGAAGTACCGGAACGGCTCGGCTCTATCGGCGACGCGTTCAAAAATCAGCAGTAATCGACCTCTCTTCCCAAAAATTTGATTTCCCCGACATCGCTTTTATAATCGCGCTGTTCCGTTCATTACGACCCCGAACTTATACAAGGAGTACGCCATGCCCGTGAACCTGAAAGGAAGAAGTTTTCTGACGCTCAAGGATTTCACCCCCGAAGAGATCCGGTACCTGCTCGATCTGTCGCACGATCTCAAGGCGAAGAAACGCGCCGGTATCAAAGGCGACCTGCTGGAGGGCAAGAACATCGTTCTGCTGTTCGAGAAGGCATCGACCCGTACCCGCTGCGCCTTCGAAGTGGCGGTGCTCGACGAAGGGGGCCATGTCACCTTCCTCGGCACGAACGACAGCCAGATGGGCAAGAAAGAATCGATAGAGGACAGCGCGAAGGTGCTCGGCCGGTTCTACGACGGCATCGAGTTTCGCGGCTTCAAGCAGGAGACGGTCGAAGCGCTCGCCAAGCATAGCGGCGTCCCGGTGTGGAACGGGCTGACCGACATCGACCATCCGACGCAGGTGCTCGCCGATCTCATGACCGTCGAGGAGCATGTCGCCAAGCCCTTGAACAAGGTGAAACTGGTCTACATGGGTGATGCCCGCAACAACATGGGCAACGCGCTCTGCATCATCTGCGCCAAGATGGGGATGCACTTCGTCGCCTGCGCCCCGCGCTCGCTGTTCCCCGAGAAGAAACTCGTGGACGAGATGAACAATGTCGCGAAGGAGACCGGCGCGAAACTGGAATTCATCGACGATCCCGCCAAGGCGGTCAAGGGGGCCGATGTCATCTATACCGATGTGTGGGTCTCGATGGGGGAGGAGCACCTGTTCGGTGAACGGATACGCCTCCTCAAACGGTATCAGGTCACCATGGACATCATGAAGAAGACCGGCAATCCCGACGCGATATTCCTCCACTGCCTGCCGTCGTTCCACGACCTCGAAACGAAGGTCGGTAAGGAGGTCTATGAAAAACACGGCGTCAAGGCGATGGAGGTGACCGACGAGGTGTTCCGCTCCCGTCACTCCAAGGTGTTCGACGAGGCCGAGAACCGGCTCCACACCATCAAGGCGGTCATGGTCGCCACCGCGGGACGATAAGCCGCCCGTTTTCTTGTTTTTTGATATTCTTTCCGCTAGTATGGTGCCCGAACTAAGGGAATCGGCGGGATACTATGGACCGAGCGCGCGCCTTATCGGTATTCTTTTCGGTCATGTTCTTCTGCGCCTCTCTCGGGGCGGTCGGCAAGGAGATCGGGCTTTCGCAACTGATGCTCGATAACTGGACCGCCACGCAGGGACTGCCGCAGAACTCGGTCTTGACGATGGTCCAGACCCGCAACGGGTACCTCTGGATGGGGACCGAAGAGGGGTTCGTCCGGTTCGACGGCATCTCCTTCACCGTGTTCGATAAAGGCAATCTACCGCTCGAGACCCAGCACATACTCTGGATGATAGAGGACCGGGAACTGCCGGTCCTGTGGGTGGGGACCGACGGCGGCGGGTTGGTCCGGTTCGATTACCGCACCTACGCCACGCAGGTGTTCACGGAGAAGGATGGCCTGCCGAACAACTCGGTGGTCCGCATCGTGCAGAACGCCGACGGTTCGCTCTGGGTGGCGACCCGCAAGGGACTTTTCCTCTTCAGGGACGGCAAGGTCCAGCAAACCCTGCGAAAAAAGGACGGTCTGCCGACCGACGACCTCAAGGCGATGGTGATGGACGATGAGGGGCGGCTCTGGCTCGGGGGACGCGCCGGTCGCATCGGCTGGGTGCAGGACGGCAAACCGAACATCCTCGATTCACTTGACGCCGCGGTGTCCAACCTGTTCATCGACGCGCAGGGAAAACTTTTTGTGGCGACCCAGAAGGGGCTCTTCTCGCTCGCGAAGGGCAAGGATATATTCCGTCCCGTTCAGGCGGAGCACCTGCAGAACTATGCCTCGAGCGTCGTGTTCGAGGACAGCACGGGAACGCTCTGGGTCGGGACCGAGGAGGCGGGTCTGTTCCGCATCCGCCCCGACGAGAAGCGAGGCATCACGCCGGAGGACAAGTTCTACTTCACCAATATAGCCACGGTGTTCGAGGACCGCGAGGGCTCGATATGGGTCGGGACGCGCGGCGCGGGACTGTATCGTTTCCGCGAAGGCAAGTTCATGACCATCGGCGGCCCCGGGGTGTTCCGGAGCGAGGTCATCTTCTCCATCCACGAGTCGAAAAGCGGCGGCATGTGGTTCGGCTCCTTCGGCGGTGGACTTTACCAGTATCAGAACGATCGGGTATCTTTGTTCCTGCACGAGGATGTCCTGACCGAGGAATCGACGATACTTTCGCTCATAGAAGATCGCGACGGCGTTCTGTGGGCCGGCGTGTACGGGAAAGGGCTGTTCCGGTGGGACGGCGGTCAGGGGCGTCTCTACACCCAAGAGGACGGACTTCCCAACAACAATGTATCGGCGGTCTACCGTGATTCGAAAGGGCGCATATGGGTGGGGACCAACGATACCGGCATCGCCTACTCGCAGGATGAGGGGTTCCGGCGACTTGACACCGAGGGGGAGCATTCCACAAAGATAAGCCATTTCTACGAGACGAAGGCGGGGGACATCCTCATCGCCACGCGCATGGGGCTCACCAAATGGGACGGCAACGGTTTCTCGGTGCCCTACGAGCAACTCAAGGGGATGCAGATATTCTCGATGGTCGAGGATTCGCAGCGGCACCTGTATGTGGTCACCGCCAACGGGCTGTTCATCATCACCGGTGACCGCATCAGTCAGGTAACGATGCGGACAGGGTTGCCGATAGAGAACCTCTTCGATATCCTGCTCGATGGCGACGAGAATCTCTGGATGACCTCCAACAAGGGGGTCATCTTCCTCGATCACCAGCAGGCGAAACTTTTCGGGGACGGTACGATACAGAAGGTGTCGCCGAAACTCTACGGGGTCACCGACGGGATGCTGTCGGCCGAATGCAACGGCGGGTCGCAGGGGAACACTTATCGGGATAAGAAAGGGAGACTCTGGTTCGTCACCGCGAAAGGGGTGGCGGTGCTTGATCCGAAACGGATAGCCATCAACGAGGTCGCGCCGCCGGTCGATGTCGCCGAGGTGGTCGTTGACAAGCAGGTGGTGCCTTTCTCCGACGAAGAGGGTGTCCCGGAACTCGGCCCCGGCGTCACCACCGTTGAGTTCAACTATACCGCGCTCTCCTTCTTGTTCTCCGACAAGATATCCTTCAAGTATCAACTGGCCGGCTTCGACAAGGACTGGATAGATGCGGGCACCCGCCGCACCGCCTTTTACAGCAATCTCCGGCCGGGGACCTACACCTTCCGGGTCTCCGCCGCGAACAATGACGGTGTCTGGAACAAGACCGGCGCCGAGTACCGCTTCTACCTCAAGCCCTACTTTTACCAGACCTGGTGGTTCCGCATACTGCTCATCCTCTTCGTCGCCGGCGCCGTCATCGCCTACATCCGCATGAAGGCGCGCGAGATACGGAAACGCGAGGTGGAGATGGCCCGCGTCATCGAATCGCGGACCAAGGACCTTCGCGACATCATCCTGCATGTGCAGAACATGTCGGAACGACTCACCGAGATATCCGATCTGCTTAATCGTTCGACCGCCACGACGGCGGAGCGGTCGGGCGACACCTATGCCAAGATAGACCTCGTTTCCTCCACCCTCACCGATATCACCGCGAAACTCAGCGACACGCGCAAGCAGGTCGTCTCGATGAACGAGGTGGTCACCAAGATATCGGAGAAGGCCGATGAAAGTTCCACGGTCCTCGCGCAGGCGGTCGGTGCGATGGAACTTATCGCCAGTTCTGCGGCCGAGATCCGCAACATCATAGAGGTCGTGGGCGAGATCGCGTTCAAGACCAACCTCCTGTCGCTCAACGCCGCCATCGAGGCGGCCCGCGCCGGCGAAGCGGGCAAAGGGTTCGCCGTGGTCGCCGAATCGGTCCGGGAACTGTCGAACCAGACCGCCGGGTCGCTTAACTCGATCCGGTCACTCGTGAACGACACCGGCGACAAGGTCCTGTCCGGCAAAAGCGCGGTGGATAACAGCACCCATTTCATTGGCGAGGTCATAAGCGAATTCAAGGGCATATCCGACCGGATGGGGCGCATCAACGCCATCATCGAGAAACATGTGGCCGAGGTCGGCCGCATTGATGTGTCGCTCTACGAGATCCGGCGCCTGACGCAGGACAATACCGTGCTTGTCGAAGAGGTCCACCGGGCCGCCCAGCAACTCAAGGACGAGACCGCGCGGCTGGTGCGCGAGGTGACGAAGATACAGGAGCTTTGATGAACATGATAGGTAAGCAGAGGTCTTTCATGAAACTGTTCTTTTATGCGATCGCCGCGTCGTTCTCCGTTCTGATGTTCTCCTGCGCCTCCGCGCCGAAACAGTCGGGCGATGCGGCCGGGCCGTCGGCCGGCGACTCCGGCGGGCGGCTTATCAGCGCCGATCCCGCGGCGCGCCCCGAATGGCTCTCGATCACCGGCTACGCCCGTCAGGGAGGCAAATGGTATTTCGTCGGCGAATCGTCCCGGTCGCGCTCCGACGAGGATGCCCGAGCCAAGGCGCTCCTCAACGGTCTGGCGCTCGTTTCCAGCCAATTCGGCGTGAAGGTCTCGAGTGAACTGGTCACACGGGAGCAGGACTCGAACGGCAATTATTCCTACGATATCGGCGTCAAGAACAAACTGACCGGCGCGCCGATCCGCATCAAGGACTACAAACTGGACGGCACCTATGTAGAGAAATGGGACCGCGGCGCCGTCGAGTTCGATGCCCGCGCGCTCATCGCGATACCGGACGAGGAGATAGCCCGCATCCGCAAGGAGATAGAGGCGCTCTGCGGGTGGGGCGTGCTTTCGTCGCGTCCCGACCTGCAGGAGGACATGACCCGGCTCGTCAAAGAGTTCGCGCAGACGAAGAAACTCAATCTTCAGCCGAATAGCGTAATGATATCTGATGGTTATTCTGTTCTTGCCTTGGCGGGTCAGTCACCGGATGCCGCCTTCTTCCTTGTGGTGAAGGTACCGCCGGTCACCCCCAAGAATGTCGACGGCGAATGGTATGCCGATGTCGCCGTGACGGCCGAATATATCTCGCTCACCGAGAACAAGGTCGTCTCTTCATTCAGCGCTTCGGCGCGGGGAGCCGCGTATGGCGAGGCGGCGGCGGTCAAGGACGGGTTCCTGAAGGCGTTCCAGAAGATGATGCAGTAGGAGGAGGGATCCATGAAACATCTGGTGATGATGCTCTTATGCCTGACCGGCCTGACGCTTTTCGCCGCCGGGAACGACCTCGATTTCGAACTGTACAACATCGGGGACCAACTGTACGACACCAAACAGATACGGGCGAAACCGAACCTGAAGCTCATTGCGGTCGATTTCTTTTCGATACACTGCGAGCCGTGCAAGAAGGCGCTCCCCGAATGGAGTAAGCTTTACGAAGCGTACAAGGGTAAGGGGCTCGAGATCATCGTCGTGGTCCTGCCGGTCGAGGATGATCGTGAGAAGGAACTCCAGAAGATAGAACTGTTCTTCAAGAACAACCCGATACCCTTTGCGCTCGCCTACGACAAATATAAACTGGTCGGCAAGAAATACGGCGTGGTGACGGCGCAGGGCTCGGCGCAGGTGCCGCAGGCCTTCGTCATAGACCGGGCCGGCAAACTCGTGTTCAAGTCGGAGGGGCACGACGAGGTGGTCAAAAAGATAAAGGATGTCCTCAAGTGACGGCATCTTTGAATAAATTTTGCATTTCAGGGTCGAACGGGTACCATGCGGAGGCTGTCCGCGTTGATTTGGAAACAACATCCGTGATAGGGGAGGATATTCATGCTGAACGGTAAGAAGTGGATGGGTCTTGTCGTGCTTGGTGTCGCGATGCTGTTGTTCGCGGCTCCGCTCATGGCGCAGGAAAAAAGCGCAAAGCCGCGTATCGCGGTGCTCGACATCAATCCGTCGGGCGTCCCGCAGACACTCGCGGTCTCGGTCACCGACCTGTTCTCCACGGAGATGGTGAACACCGGGATGTTCGAGGTCGTCGAGCGGATGCAGGTGGCGAAGATCCTCAACGAGATGGGGTTCCAGCAGACCGGTGTGACCGACAGCTCGGCCGCGGTCGAGGTCGGCAAGATGCTCAACACCAAACTCGTCGTCATCGGCACCATCGGCAAACTGGGCCAGAAACTGGTCCTGACCGCCAAGATCGTCGAGGTCGAGAAGGGCAAGATACTGTTCGCCGAAAAAGAGATGGCGAACGGAGAGGACGATCTGGTCGGCGCCTGTGAGGAGTTGGCCAACAAACTGGTGTTCAATATCACCGGCGTCAAGGTGAAGAATCGTAAGACCTCCCGGGTGCAGGGGACCTCCGCGGCGCCTGCCCCGCAGACCACGGCCCAGCCGGCCCCCGCGACGCAACCGGCTCCGGCGGAGACCAAGGCGGACCCGAAAAAGAAATCGGACAAGAAGCCGGTGAAGGAAAAGGACCCGGTCCGCAAGCATTCGAAAGAGGCGCTGAACGAACTCGACGATATGTGATCCTGTCGGTGTCCGCCGTACAACCCCCCAGAACCGACGAACCGGTCGCCAAGCGCTGTGTGCGGTGCGGTCGGTGTCTTGCGGCGTGTCCCTTCTATCTCGAGACGCGGCGGGAAGAGTATTCTCCCCGCGGGCGGGTCGTGCTGACCGAAAAGACAGGGATGCCCGACACGGTGAGATGTTTCGCCTGCCACAACTGCGGTACGGTGTGTCCCTACGAACTTTCGCCGCTCGATCGTCCGGGCCAGAAGGCGGGGCCGGATCTTTCCCCGATCGAGGCGACCCTCTTCGCTCTTGTCTTTTATGGTGCCGAGCCTTCGAGCGACCATGCGGCGGATCCCGGGATACGGGCGTGGATGGCGAAAAAGGGGCTCATACAGGAGGATGCGGCGCTCGCTCGGGCGAAACGCTTCCCGAACGGGGAACTCTTTCACCCGTTCCTCGTGATGCCCGGAGAGAAGGATAAAGAAGGGAGATCGACATGAAAGGACCGTTCTTGATCGCCGGATCGCTGCTCGCGCTCTCCTTCCTCCATGCCGAACCGTCGGCCCAACCGGGCCGGGCCGTGCCGATCGCCCCGCAGGCCGCGCCGCTTTCGGCCGAACCGTCGGTGCCTGCCGATCTTGATGCCCGGCTGAAGGGGGCGGGGCTCAACTGGCTGCAGGTCCGGGTCAACCAGTCGGTCGCGCGTATCATCCGCGAGAAAAAGGTGTCGCTGGAGGAAATCAACGAGTACCTGTACCTCATGGCGGTGCCCAATTTCGCCTACCGCGGCGATGCGGGCGAGGAACGGCTCGGCAACGATATGATGGGCCTCTTGGGGACGATAAAGACGGGAGAGGATGTCGAGATCATGGAAATGCAATGGTCCGAGATGGCCGGCATGGGGCTTCCGTTCCGCAAGAGGATCATCGATGCGCTCCTTTTCCCCCCCGACTATTTCAAGGACGCGATAGATCTCACCTTCTTCGTCAATATGCATGTCCTGACGGCCCGGATCGGCGCGGCGCTTTCGGTGCGGCCCGGGCTCAAGCCGCTCTATAACAGCCAGCAGAAGTTCTATCGCCTCAAAAATGAGTCGCTCCAGCTCATCTACATCGTCAACATCCCCAATGTCGCCTATGAGATGGTCTATACCGGCGAGCCGCTCGAGAATGTGATCAAGAAGTATCTGCAGGAGGTGGATCTCTTGTTCCCGCTCCTGGAACGGTACGAGAAACGCATCCTTTCCGACAAGGCGCTTTCCTACGACGGACGCTATGTGAAAGGCAAGAACATCTTTATCGACCTCTGGTTCCTTCACGAGAGGGTCAAGGGGTCCGCCGGAGAGGCGGAGGCGCTGTTGGAAAAAGCGCTGAAGCACCAACCGGTCGAGGTGAGCGGTTCTGAGAAGAAAGGGAATTCCCGATGACCCGGTGCCTCCATTGCGGCTACGAGAACAACAACCCTTCCTATTGCGCCGGGTGCGGTCGCGGCCTGACCCGATCGATCGCGGGGCCTGTGTGCTGCGGACCCGATCAGGCCGTTTCTCTGGTCGACGAGATGCGACAGGCGGTCGAACGGGTGTTCCCCTCGGAGACCTCCTCGAGCGAAGAACCGTTCATGGCCCGTCCCGCCGCCGCCGGCATCGATGTGAGTCGTATCGCGGCGGAAAGCGGCCTGTTCATCGTCGGCGAGGCGCGCTACGAGCCCCTGACCGGTAAAGAGACCGCCCGAGGGTTCTTCCTCGAAACGGCGGTCGTCATCGTCGTCTCCCTGCTCCTCGCCTTCATCTCGAAGGTCTGGGGGCACTATGGGGTCGTGGCGGCGACCAAGGTCTATCTGGTATCCTTCATGGCGCTCTCCTCCGCCACCTGGCTCCTGTTCCCGTACCTGTTCGGCTCTTCTCCGCTGGTGGCGCTCCTGTTCCGCTTTTCGCTGATACGGCAGGAACGGAAAAGCGCACAGGGAGACGCCGCGGCGACCCTCCTCCTCTGGTTCGTCTCACTCTCCTATTCGCTTATCCCGCTTCTGTTCGCCGAATACCTGTACCTCATGGTGGCGCGGGACCACTATCAGCCGCTTTCGTTCCAACTGAGCGATATCCGGTATATGAGAGCCTGTTAACGAGGAGGTTCCGGACATGAGCGACTGTATCTTCTGCCGCATAGCGCGGGGCGATATCCCGGCGAAAAAGGTCATCGAGAACGACCGGTTCGTCGTCTTTCACGACATCAGTCCGCTCTACAAGGTCCATCTGCTCATCGTTCCCAAACGACACATCGCCTCGGTCAACGAGGTCGATGCCGCCTCCGGCGATGCCCTTGCGGGGATATTCGACATCGCCCGCGAGGCGGCCGGGAAGGTCGGGGTGGCCGGGAACGGGTATCGGCTCACGGTCAACACCGGTCGCGACGCCGGGCAGGTGGTGCACCATTTCCACATGCACCTGCTCGCCGGAGAGAGCCTGCGGCCTCTCTGACGGTGCAGGGAATAAGGTCGGGACGCTCTGTGTTGTAAGTAAAGACCATGTGAGTATAGAGAGGTCGAAGATGAAGAAAGTGTTCGGTATGTTCGCGATCATCCTCTTTTCCGGTGCGCTTCTGGCGACCGGTACGATGCAGGATCTCGAAAGGGAGGTGACCCTTATCAGCGAAAAGGCGCAGAAGAGCGTCGCCTTCATCAAGGTGGTCAAGCAGGGACGCGGCGGCATGGGGATGGACCCCTTCTGGGACATGCTCCGGGATTTCGGCTTCCGCGGCCAGAACCCCCGTTTCAATCCGCAACAGGAGGGCTTGGGCAGCGGGTTCGTGATGAATGCAAAGGAAGGCCTGCTCGTTACCAATAACCATGTGATCGAAGGGGCCGACAAGATAGAGGTGACCATAAACAAAAAGACCTTCCCGGCGAAACTCGTCGGCACCGATCCGAAGACCGACATCGGTCTGTTGCGCATCGAGAAATTCGCCGCCGGCGACATCGAGTCGTTGCCGCTTGCCGATTCCGACGCGGTCAAGGTGGGCAGTTTCGCCATCGCGGTCGGGAATCCGTTCGGCCTGTCGCAGTCGGTATCGTTCGGCATCGTGTCGGCAAAGGGACGGTCGAATGTGAACATCACCGAGTACGAGGATTTCATCCAGACCGATGCCGCGATAAACCCCGGGAACTCGGGCGGGCCGCTCCTCAACATCAGGGGCGAGGTCATCGGCATGAACAGCGCGATATTCTCGAAATCGGGTGGCTACATGGGCATCGGGTTCGCGGTGCCGTCGAACATGATAAAGAACATCACCGACCAGTTGCGCGGCGGCAAAAAGATCAAACGGGCGATGATGGGGGTCAACATACAGGACCTCACCCCCGAACTCGCCAAGCATCTGGGCTTGCCGGAGAATCAGGCGGGGGTTCTGCTCTCTTCGGTCGCGAAGGGAAGCCCCGCCGAGAAGGCGGGCATGAGGAAGGGGGATGTGGTGGTGTCGTTCGACGGCAAGCCGGTCGAGTCGTCGGCGCAACTGCGCAACCTCGTCGCCTTCAGCGCCTTTGACCGCAAGATACCGGTGGTCGTCTCCCGTGACGGGAAGCAGGTCTCCCTCGCTCTCGTCCTTTCCGATAGATTCGAGTTCGAACAGGGCGGTGACGATGAGGGGCAGGCGAACGATTTCGGGTTCGGGGTCATCGAAAAGAACGGCAAGATGCTGGTCGACCGGGTCGATCCTCAGTCGATAGCGGCGATGGCGGGCTTGCGCGAGGGCGACATCATCGAAGAGGTCAACCGCAAGCCGGTCCGTAACCAGAAAGAATTCAACGCGGCCATGGGTCAGTCGAAGTCGGTACTCCTGCTCATCGATCGTAAGGGGCGACAGTTCTTTGTCGTCATAAACCGTTAATACGCCTTTCCCCTTGAAATCCTCCCGTTTTTAGAGTAACCTCCCTCCATCCGAGGTCTTTTACCGATCCTTTGGAGGGAATACCATGCGAAAGATCCTGACATGCGTCGTGTTGGCGTTGGTTTTTGTGCTCATCGGCGCGTGCGACGACGGGAAGAAGCCGGGCGACACCGGCGTGACCGGTTGCGGCAACAACAAGATAGAGTCAGGGGAACTCTGCGACGGATCGAGTCTCGCCGGGATGACCTGCGAGAAACTCGGGTTTGGCGACGGGACCCTGCGGTGCGCCCAGTCGTGCGCCGCCTTCGATACGACGCTGTGCGGCGCCTCGCTGACCTGCGGGGACAACATCAAGAACGGCGTCGATGTCTGCGACGGGAGCGATCTCGGTGGGCAGAGTTGTCAGACGCAGGGCTTCTCTGACGGGCAACTCGCCTGTCTGACCAACTGTGCCGGGTACGACACCTCGTCCTGCACCGGCCAGATAGTCTGCGGGAACAATAGCGTCGAAGGGAGCGAGGTCTGCGACGGAACGCAGTTGAACGGCGCGACCTGCGAGTCGCAGGGGTTCGGCCCCGGAACGATCGCCTGCAAAGGCGACTGCTCCGGCTACGACACGACGGGCTGTGGCGAGGAGTGTCAGCCCCAGTGCGGGACCCGGGTCTGCGGCCCCGATCCGCTCTGCAATGAATCGTGCGGTGACTGCGGCGCTTTCGAGATATGCAGCGAGGAGGGGCAGTGCGTCAAGACCTGCGACCTCGATGAGATAACGACCAACACCGTCGTCAACATCGACCTGCAGACCGCGACCGTCACCGGCCAGATATCGCTGAACGGCGCGGTGATGCCCGACAATACGCTCAACGAATACTACGATCGCGGCTATGTCCGCTTCGTCCACAAGAAAAGTGGGGATGCCCTCTCGTTCCCGGTCGGCATCACCGGCATCGCACAATTCAACGGTACGCTGTTCGCGGGTATTTACGACATATTTTATAACCCGAACGGTGCCGACTATCAGAATGTGACGCCGGCGACCAAATATGTGCTTGCCGAGGATGTCGATATCGCCGGCGCATGGCAACACAACTATAACCTGCCGACCGTCACGGTCAGCGGGACAGTCACCAAGAACGGCGCGCAGGTGCCCGACAATACGCTGAACGAGTACTACGACCGCGGCTCTGTCAGATTCACCGACAAAAAGAGCGGCGACTCTTTCTCGGTGCCGATAGGTATCACGGGCCCCGCCACTTTCCTTGCCACCCTGTTCGCCGGCGACTACCGTACCACGCTCGTGCCGAATGGCGCCGACTATCAGAATGTCCTGCCCGATCAGAGCATCATCCTCAGCGAGAACGAGACGCTGAACGCCGACCGGGTGCTTTCCTACGATGTCGGCACCGCTTCGCTTTCGGGGACCGTGACATTGAACGGCGCGCAGATGCCCGACAACATACTGAACGGGTACTACGACCGCGGCAATATCAGGTTCACCGAGATCGCCTCCGGCTCCACGCTTTCCTTCCCGATCGGCATCACCGGGCCGGCGAATTATACCGGGGAGGTGTTCAAGGGGACCTACCGCGTGCTCCTTTCGCCCAGCGGCTCCGACTATCAGGATGTCCTGCCCGACCTGATGCACGAACTGGAGCAGGGGGTCACTTTCGGCGGTGCCTCGATGCGCGATTTCAATGTGAACACCGCCGAGGTGAAGGGGGTCATCACGCTCGACGGCGGGCAAATGCCGGCGAACACGCTGAACGAATACAACGAGCGGGGATATGTGCGTTTCACCGACACCGTGAGCGGGGGGAGCATATCGTTCCCGATCGGGATAACCGGCATGGCCGAGTATGTCGGCGACCTTTACACGGGGACATACCGGGTCGCCCTGATACCTCAAGGCACCGACTATCAAAATGTCCTGCCCGACATGTCCAAGAAACTGGATGATGCGCTGTCGGTGACCGGTGATATGGTCAAACACTACCCGGTCGAAACGGTATCCTTCACCGCCACCGTGACGCTGAACGGCGCGCAGATGCCCGACAACGCCCTGAGCCAGTACAACGAGCGCGGCTACCTGCGGTTCTCGAACCTCGGAAGCGGTGACAGTTATTCGTTCCCGCTCGGCATCTCCGGCCCGGCGGCGGTGACGGTGAAGGTATGGAAGGATGACTATCAGGTCATTCTGGCGCCCGAAGGGAGCGACTATCAGGATGTTCTGCCCGATCTGAAACTGGTGCTGGAAAAGCGGCGGACGATAACCGACGGGGCGCCGGTATCGTGGAATGCCTCCACGGTCGGAGTAGGGGGCAAGGTGACCTTGAACGGCGCGACGATGCCGAACAATACGCTGAACGAGTATAATGACCGCGGTTGGTTGCGCTTCATCAATAAGCGTTCCTCCGACTATCTTCCGGCCTCGCTGGGGATCCTGGGTGAAGCCACCTACTCGATAACCTTATGGGCGGGGCCCTACGATGTCTCTTTATCTCCCAACGGGACCGATTATCAGAATGTCCTGCCCGATCTGCTGATACCGCTCAGGACCGGCTGTTACGAACTGGGCGCCGACTGCCAGAGCGACAAAGGCGATGTCACCGGGACATGGGAACTGACAGCCGAGGACCCCAACTGGGGCGTCTGGATGTTCAACTTGACGCAGGTCGAACAGGTCATCACCGGGAACGGTTCGAACAACTTCGGGCAGAACGCGGCCGTCCAGAACGGCACCCGCAACGGTGACACGATATCCTTCAAGATACAGCCCTATGGCGAGGTGGCGGTGAAGGGGACCCTGCTGAACGGTTGCGCGATGACCGGTACCTTCGAGGATCTTTCCTACGGGCAGGGTATCATCAATTGGGTCGGCGAGCGGATGCAGTGAAATGGTAAAAAAGTAAGGAGAGATCGATGCGACGCTGTCAGGTGTATTTTTTGGTCTGCTCGTTCATGCTGTTGTTTGGATGCGGGCCGGAGAACTCAGCACCGTCGGACCATGACGACGCCGTGTCCGATACTACAGGGACCCTTGATGATGGAGCGGCGTCTCCGGATGAAGAGGGGACATATCCGGATAGTTCGGACGACATGATCCCGGATGAACAGCCGGAGGAGGTCGCTGACGGCGTCATCGATGGTGCCGTTGACGAGATGTCCGAAGAGATGCCTGACGAAACGGTCGACGAGGTGGTCGACGAAACACCTGATGAGGCGACTGACGATCAATCCGACATCGATCAGGGGCCGCAGTCCTATCCGGCCGAAACGCCGACATCGAACAAGGAAGGCGATATCGCAGCGAACCTGTTCTTCTACGACCATCTCGGGAATGTGCGGAAACTCGAGGAATTCTACCTGACGAAGAAGGTCTTGTGGCTCGCCTTCCTCGCCTACGACTGCCCCTTCAGTAACCAACTCAAGGACGACATCACGACGGTGTACAAAAGCGAATATGTGGAAAAGGGTTTCGAGATAATCCTGATAGAGAACGGTCTCCTGTCGGGGCCGCAGACATCCAAGGAGCCGGGCAAACTGGCTGCTTTCCGCGACTCTCTGATCTCCAGTTACGGTGCCAACGCCGACTTTGTGTACGGCTACCTGACCGATCAGACGGTATTCAACAAGTATATTAGTCAGGGATATCCGGTAAGTGTCATCATAGACGCCGACACCATGAGGATAATCGAACACCTTGAGGGGTGGATGTCCTCCCTGACGGCGGACATGGAGTGGGCGGTATCGACCAATCTCGAAGAGTGATGGGGATCGATGATGCGGGAAACGATATTTCGCCTTATTGTTGCGGCGCTGGGCTTCCTGCTCGCGACCGGGTGCGAGGAGACCGTGGCGACCAAGTACGGCATCCTCTACGATGATTATCAGCCAGCCGACGCCGATGTGGCAGATGACGATCAGACGGATCTGTCCGATGAAGAAAAGGACGAAAAGGACATAAGCGACATAAATGACGAGGAGGTTGATCAGGATATGTTCGCGGCGGATGACGCCGCCGTACCCGACGACGATGTGGCGGGCGATACCGGGTTCTTTCCCGTCGAAGCGATCTGGTATCAGGACATCTCGCAGGCGCCGAAGGACGCCGAGTCCGATACCGTTATCGCGAACCTTGCCGCTAACGGCGGCTGGGGGAACGGCGACACCTTCCAGATCGATTTTTCAATAGAAGTGCTTTACGCTGACGGCACGACATTGCGCCGCGAGTTCTTCCCGACCGACGAATTCTACAGCCCCGACTGTGATCAGGCGCTCGTGCCGGTCCCCGATGGCGGTGTGCTGGAAGGGGAGGAAGGGTACCGTTGCCTCAGTGATGGCGATTGCCACCTCATCGTGCTGGAGCAGGACGAAAAGAAACTCTATGAGATGTGGCGTGCCGACATTCAGGAGGATGTGTTCTTCGGCGGCTGTATGGCGGTCTGGGACCTGACGCGGCTCTACGGGCCGTCGGGACGCGGCGACCAGTGCACGAGCGCCGACGCGGCGGGCTATCCCATCGCGCCGCTCCTATTCACCGCCGACGAGGTCGTCTCCGGCGAGATAGCGCACGCGATACGCTTCATCCTGCCCAACCAGCGCATCCGCAACGGCGTCTATGTCCATCCGGCGACCCATTCTACCAACGCGACGGCGGGTGGTGTGGGAACGATACCCTACGGCGCGCGTCTGCGACTCAAGAGCACCTTTAATGTGGACGCTCTGCCGTCGGAGGGGGCGAAGGTCGTGGCGCGGGCGCTCCAGAAGTATGGCATGTTCCTCGCCGACGGCGGCCAGATAGCGCTCACCGGCCGTTCCGACCGCACCACGACGGCGAAATGGGATGGCCTGCTCGATCCGCACGACCTCTCGTCGCTCAAGGTGACCGACTTCGAGATGGTCGAGGGTGGCGACCGCATCCCCTATACCGGCGACTGCATCCGGATACCCTGAACCTTCCCCGAATATTTTTTTTGTCCTTATCCGTTTTTTCTGCTAGGCTGACCCGTCATCACCGTAAAGGAGCGTAAACATGCTGGGACATCCCAAAGGATTGTATGTGCTGTTCATGACCGAGATGTGGGAACGGTTCTCGTTCTACACGATGCGCGCCATCCTCGTGCTCTACCTTGCCGGGGTGGTCTTCTCCGATCTGCCGGGCGGTCCTCAGGTTGTTCGCGACCGGGCGCTCGAGGTGTACGGCACCTACCTCCTGCTCGTCTATCTTTCGGGGCTGGGCGGCGGCTATTTCGCCGACAAGGTGCTCGGCTCGCGCAAGGCGATATTCATCGGCGGACTCGTGATGGGCGCCGGCCTCTTCGTCATGATGGCGCCCCAACTGGTCTTCTACGGGCTCGGGCTCGTCATCGCGGGCAACGGCTTTTTCAAGCCGAACATCTCGACCATCGTCAGCGGTCTCTACGGAGAGCAGGACAGTCGTCGCGACGGCGCCTTCACGATCTTCTACATGGGGATCAACATCGGCGCCTTTCTCGCGATATTCAGCGCCGGCTGGGCCGAGAGCATCGGGAACTGGAACATTGGCTTCGTCATTGCCGGCATCGGAATGATCGTGAGTCTGTTCGTCTTTGGTCTCGGCCAGAAGCATCTCGGGACCGCCGGGTTCCCGCCGAACCGTACGGTGACGGTCGATACCCGTCTCGGCTCGGGCGACTTCCGCGACATAGCGCTCTGGGCCGCCGGGATGATCGGCGCGGTGCTCGGGGTGGTCTTCCTGTGGAATCACGGTCTCGCGCCGTTATGGGAGATGATACCGGGGTTCGTTAAACTGGCCGGCGGCATACTTCTTATCATCGCGGCGTTCGGCGGGTTCGTGGCCACCAATCGCGACAACAGCCGGGAGGAGTGGGAGCGGATCATCAGCATCGTTATCCTGTCGGTATTCGTGATATTCTTCTGGGCCGGGTTCGAGCAGGCGGGGGGCACCATGAACCTCTTCGCCTATGAGCAGACCGACCGCCACATCTTCGGTTGGGAGATGCCGGCGACTTGGTTCCAAGGGGTCAACCCCTTCTTCATCGTCCTTTTGGCCCCGCTTTTCTCGATGCTGTGGGGGCGGCTCGACCGTTCGCGCTTCCCGCTGTCGACCCCGGCCAAGATGGGGGTCGGCATGATCGTGCTCGGGATCGGCTTCATCGTGATGTACTTTGGCGAAGGGGTCGCGGAGCAGTACGGCAAGGCGGGGATGGGCTGGCTGGTGGCCGTCTATCTCCTTCACACGATGGGTGAACTCTGCCTCTCGCCGATAGGGCTCTCGATGGTCACGAAACTCTCGCCGGTGCGGCGCGTCTCGCTCATGATGGGGGTCTGGTTCGCCTGCACCGCCATCGCCGACTATCTCTCGGGCCGTCTCGAGGCGATAACCCACGCCTTTGGCATCAATCTGTGGGCGACGCTCATCGCCACCTCCATCGGCGCGGGCGTCCTGCTTCTCTTCCTCACGCCGATGCTTAAAAAATGGATGCACGGCAGGGCCTGATGTCCCGTTATTCGCATATCATCTGGGACTGGAACGGGACGCTCATCGACGACGCGTGGCTTGGCGTTGCGGTGATGAACGAGATGCTCGAAAAGAAGGGGCTTCCCGCCATCACCGTCGATCATTATCGCCGTGTCTTCGGTTTTCCGGTGCGCGACTACTACCGGCAACTCGGCTTTGCCATCGACGAGGACCCGGTGTGGGAAGAGGTCGCCAACGACTTCATCGGCGGCTACCACCGGCGGATGCACGAGGTGAAACTCTTCGCCGATGTCGAGCCGACGCTCGCGGCGTTCCGCGAACGGGGGCTCACGCAGGTCATCCTCTCGGCGATGGAGCAGGCGACGCTTTCGCGCCATGTCGCGGCGCTCGGGATAGACCGTTACTTCGTCCACATTCAGGGGATAGACAATCACTACGCTGACGGCAAGGGGCACATGGCCCGTGCGATGGGGGAGCGGCTCGGCGTCGCGCCGGAACGCATCCTCTTCGTCGGTGACACCCTGCACGATATCGAGGCGGCGCGCCGCCTCGGGTGCGACTGCTGCCTCTGTTCGCGGGGCCACCAGTCGAAAGAACGGCTCCTCGCCGCCGGTGTCCCGGTCGTAGATTCGTTCGGGGAATTGATCACGGTGTTGTAGGGGCGCAATTCATTGCGCCCTCTATTCGTATCGGTATTTGATCGGGCGCGATGAATCGCGCCCCTACTTGGCCTTGCCCTGATTCTTCACCGATTCCATCGCCGCCTTCACCGCCGCCTCGTCGCCGAGGTAGTAATGTTTGAGCGGCTTCATGTCCTTGTCGAGTTCATAGACCAGCGGGATGCCGGTCGGGATGTTGAGCGCGACGATCTCGTCGTTCGGGACATTGTCGAGATGTTTGACGAGCGAACGCAAACTGTTGCCGTGCGCCGCGATGATGATGCGTTTGCCGTTCCGTATGTGGGGGACGATCTCTTTCTCCCACAGCGGCAGGAACCGTTTCACCGTGTCGTCGAGGCACTCGGTGAGCGGTAGTTCCTCCTTGGTGAGCGCGGCATAGCGGCGGTCGCGACCGGGGAACCGTTCGTCCTCGGGTGTGAGCGCCGGCGGCCGGACATCGTAGGAACGCCGCCAGATGTGGACCTGCTCCTCACCGAACTTCTGCGCCATCTCCGCCTTGTTGAGCCCCTGCAAGGAGCCGTAGTGCCGCTCGTTGAGCCGCCAGTTGCGGATGACCGGCAACCACATGAGATCCATCTCGTCGAGCGTTATCCAGAGCGTCCGTATAGCCCGTTTGAGGACCGAGGTATAGGCGATGTCGAAGGTGTAGCCCTCTTTCTTCAGCAGTCGCCCCGCCGCGTGGGCCTCCTGCACCCCCTTCTCCGACAGGTCGACATCGGTCCAGCCGGTGAAGCGGTTCTCCTTGTTCCAGACGCTTTCGCCGTGGCGCAGCAACACTACTTTGTACATCGGATCCTCCATGGTTGAAACAGCATTGTCGAACAGGACGATGATACACGAAAACGGACCAAAGACAAAAAATTCACTTTGTGCCGCCCGCGCATTGACAAATCATGACGGCTCGCCGATAATGGACCATCGGTGACGGGACGGTGAGGGATATCATGCCGCGACGGGTCGTCTTCTTGAGCGGAGCGGGGCTTTCGGCAGAATCGGGTATCCGCACCTTCCGCGATTCGGGCGGACTCTGGGAGGAATTCGATATCATGGATGTCTGCTCCGCCGAGGGGTTCCGCAAGGACCGCCGCAAGGTGCTCGACTTCTACGACCGTCGGCGCGCCGATCTGGCCGACAAGAAGCCGAACGCGGCCCACGCGATGATCGCCGACCTCAAGAAACGGTTCCCCGACGATATCGCCGTGGTGACGCAAAATGTCGACGACCTGCTCGAACGGGTCGGCTGCGCCGAGGTCATCCACCTGCACGGCACCCTGCGCGACCTGCGGTGCGAAGAGTGCGCTACGGTCTGGGATATCGGCTACGAGGGGATCGCCGGGAAACAGTGTCCCTCCTGCGCATCGGACCGGGTGCGGCACAATATCGTCATGTTCCACGAGGAGGCGCCCGGCTACCAGACGCTCTACGATCTCATCGGCGAGACGCGCGGCAAACTGCTCGTGGTCATCGGTACCTCGGGACAGGTCCTCGATGTCGGTGGCATGGCCCGTTACTACGGCTGTTCGGTGCTCAACAATCTCCATCCCGAACCGATGATAGATGCTCATTTTACGAGGGTCTTTCACGAAGCGGCGACCGTGGCGGCGCCCAAGATAGCGGCGCTCGTCGAGGAGTACCTGACCACCGGGAAACTCTGTGAAGAGAAGGGGCGGCGGCGGTAGCGTCAGGGTCTTTTCAGTACCACCTTCATCGTCGTGAAGTCGAGACCGAAGCGGGTATCTTCGATCGACGAGGAATCATCCGCCTTGTCGCGCACCACCAGATAGAAATTGAGGACGATGTCCGTGTCGTGTGGCGAATCCTTTAGTTTTTCCGATATGTTGCCCATGTCCAGCATGATCTCCTTGGTCGCCGGCGTGACGCGGTCGACGCCGAGATATTCCTGACTCGGGCAGTCGGCGTCGCAGAAGCGCAGGTCGGTCGCCTTGTCGGGGTCCTCGGCGAATTGCCAGCGGTAGACGAGCAGGTCGTTGCCGTGCACCGCCGGGGCGGCCATCTCGGGGTCGAGCCCGAGATATTCCGGTATCGCACCCTGTGGCAGTTCGATCGTACCGTCGCGATCGGTGAACACCGTCTGCAGAGCGCCGGCGACATCCTTGTAGACCGCCTTGATGCGCAGTATCTCGGGGTTGAAATGGGCCGGGGTGCCTTTCATGACGCGGACCCGTTTTACGATGGAGAGCGTCTTTTCATCGATGGTGACCGATGCGTAGACCGGCAGGTCCATCCAGCCCTGTTCATCGTACTGCGCCTGCAGTTCAGGACTTTGCGCCACGAGGGCACCGACCGTCATGCCGGCGGGAAAGGTGAAATCGGCGGTGTAGGGCGCCGTGAGTTGCTCCTGCACCTCGGGCGGTATCTGCGCGAGGGTGCCGGGATCGTTCGGGACGAGCCAGAGCACGGAGATATCGCTCGCCTGATCGAAGCCTTCGCCGCCGATGAGCAGGCGGGCCGTCGGACGCGAGTCGAGCGTCAACTCCGGTTCGGTGACCTTCATCGCGATAATGCGTGGCTCGCCGATCTGGTGACCCGGCAACATCTTCATCGGGTCGTCGCATGCGGCGGCGAAAAGAAGTGCGCAGAGCGCTACGAACATCAGGCGGCACATCAGAAATCCCCCTTGAGGCCGAAGAACACCATGATGGGCAGAAGCGACACCTTCTGGCGTTGCGTGTAATCTTTGTTGTAGGCCCAGCCGATGGCGTTCTCCTGATAATAGACATTCTGCACATCGATGTAGGTCGACAGTATCCACGACTCGAACAGCCAGTATTTGTCCAGCCGCAGATCAAGTTGGTGCCGGAGCGGCATCCGGTCGGGATTGACCGGGCCGCGGTACTGCGGGATATAGATGTCGTTGTCGGCGTCGTACATGGTCGGGACATCGAGCAGATCGGTGTAAGGGACGCCGGTCTGGAAGTTGAACCGTCCGCCGAGTTGCCAGTACTTGTTGAATTTGTAGGACGCGACGAGCGTGATGTTGTGGTTGATGTCCATGTCGAAGGGGCGCCACTCCGCCGGACCGCCGCCCGGCCCGATCGCATCCCTGCGACGGCTTATCGCGAAACTGTAGGAGAGCCAGCCGAAGAAGTTGTCGGTCATCTTGTGGCGCAGGAGCAGTTCGGCTCCCGTCGCGTAGCCGATGCCTTTGTTGGCGTAGAGGGTCGGGTCGTTCGGGTCGGTGCGGACCACGAGGTCCCAGAACCATTTGTAGTAGCCCTGCACATCGAGATCGATGGTGTCGGTCAATTTCACCTCGACGCCTCCGATGAGGTGCATCGAATGTTCGGGCTTGAGTCCCGGGGTGCCGAACTTCTCGTGCGATTCGTCGGCGGGCGGCAGTTGCGAATAGACGCCGATCGCCCCTTTGACCGTCCAGTGGTCGTCGATCTTGTAGCGCGCCATGAACCGGGGGTCGACGAAGAGATGGCCATTGTGGGTGTCCCACATCGATGCGATGCCGGGCGAAAGCGTCAAGGCCCCGGTCGATATGGTCTGCATGACCCAGAACGAGGGGTTGAAATACCCGCGTATCTTGTCGTCGATCAGTTCGACGCCGAAAGGATTGTAGGAGACCTCACCCTCCTTGGGCGGCGCGAAGAAGTCGGCGTTCATGTCGTACAGACCGCCCGACAGGCGCAGGCCGGCGTGGATCGTGTTCGTCTCATTCAGTCGCCACGATATCTTTTCGTAGAGACCGAATTGGTAGTTCACGATGCCGAGATGGGCGCGCGGGCCCATGCCGCCGTCGAAACTGTTCCGGACAAAGAGCGGCGATAAGAGCGAGGTGAACTGCTCCGCCTTGTAGGTCCATTCGGCGAGTATCTCGTAGAAACTGAGGTCGAGATTAAAGTAGTTGCTGAACCGGGCCGATTCCGCGTCGTCCTTGGTCAGTAATCGAGTGCCGTCTATCGCGCCGATGTGCATGACCTTGAGTTTGCTCCTGTTCGAGAACTTGTGCACCCACTGTGCCGACCAATCGTAGTAAAAGGGGTAGGTGACGAAGTTCGCCGCCTCGAAGATGCCCAGTTCCTGCACGAGCATGAGGTAGAGATCGATGAATCCGCGCTTGAAAGAGACGGCGATGCTGTCCTTGTCGCCTATCGGGCCTTCGACCATCGCCGAGGTCGAAAGAAGACTGAGATTGCCGTAGCCGCCCCAGCGGTCGGTACGCGGGTCGCGCAGGTTCAGTTTGACCACGCCGCCGAGTCCGCTCACGAATTCTGGTGAGTAGCCGCCGGCGTAGAAGTCGACCGATTCTACCAGTTCGGGGTCGATGACCGATTCGAGCCCGCCGAAGTGATACATGAAGGGTATCCACTGGTCGTTGACGCGGTAGATGCTGTCCTCGGGTGCCGATCCGCGGATGATGAGCCCGGAGCCGAAGCCGTTGAACACCGAGAGACTGTTGACCCCCGGCATGTTCGTGACGACGCGCAGGACATCGCGGTTCACCCCGGGCACGGCGGTCGCTTCCTGTACGGTGATGCGCTGGGCCGATACCTCGCCGGTGATCCGCTTCTCGCGTACGACGATCTGGTAGGGATTGATGACGAGCGGCTCGACGCGGAGGGTGAGTTCCAGTTTCTCGTTCTCGTTCACCGTTATCTTGGTCTCGAATCGTTCATACCCGACCACCGGGATCACCACGCTGTATTCGCCGGGAGCGAGTTCGGTGGCGAAGTTCCCCTGCTTGTCGGTGCGTACCTCCTGCTGCGCTTCTCCCCGCACCACAAAAAATGCTACGCGCGCGAGGGGCTTGCGGGTGCCGAGTTCCAGCACGGTGCCCGTGACCGCGGAAAGCCGGGGCGCCTCTGCGGGTATCGCCGGCGGCTCGGCGGGGGTCTCTATCGTTATCTCGTTTATCTCCGTGTGCGCGGTGTCGGGCGCATCCTGCGCCGACAGCACAGAGCAGGCGACAATGAAAATAAAGAAGGTGATAAAAGGTCTGTTCCTCAATCGGGCCTCGTTCAAGAGAACGGGCGCTCTCTACCACAAAGGGACGACCGAATCAATACCTTTGTTCTCGTTTCTTGCCCGGAGAAAGATAAAAAACTGGAAAATGTCGCTCCCCGCTGGTATAGCGGTACGAACCTACGGAGGTCCCCATGATCACGGCTCAGGTCTCGATCTTTGCCTTCTACGCCGCCCGCGTCATACTGTATCTGCTCTTCGTCGTCTCCTTTTTCACGCTCGCCTTCTTCGTGGAGCGCCTGTTGTACTACCGGCGGACCCTGGTGCGTGATGGCGACCGTCTGCAGACGGAACTCTTCGCCGCCCCCGATCGGGCGCGGATGCTGACGGTGCTCCGAGCTGAAAAGGGGGAAGAGGCCCGCATGATAGCCGAGTCGTTCGGCGAGGGGATCGTCGGTCCCGATGCGTTCCGGGAACTGGTCACCGCCCGGCTCATCGCGGCCCGTCAGCGTTGGGAGCGTTACACCGATTTCCTCGGGACGGTCGGATCGAACGCGCCGTTCGTCGGGCTTCTCGGCACCGTGCTCGGCATCATGAAGAGTTTCGCCGATCTCGCGGTCGCCACCAAAGGCGGCCCGCAGGCGGTCATGAGCGGCATCTCCGAGGCGCTCATCGCCACGGCGGTCGGTCTGGGCGTCGCCATCCCGGCCATTATCTTCTTCAATATCTGCAAAGGCCGCATCCGGCGCAGTTCCGCCCTCGTCGAGGCGCTTCAGGCGAGGGTCAGCGCCGCTATCAGCGGAACCGGGAAAGAAAAGTAAAAAATATCCCATAGAAATCATACAGTTGTTAATTGTATAAAAAAAATCCGAGAAAAGTATTGACAAAGAAATCGCTCCTGCTATAGTCATCGAGCGTTTTTATTAGCGCACTGGTTTCGAGTTCATTGAAAACTGAGCAGCAGCAAAGAGAGAGAAAATAAGGAACCAACCCTGGTTCTTTTGAGTGTACGCTTGAGAAGTAAGGATTTAACTGGAGAGTTTGATCCTGGCTCAGGACGAACGCTGGCGGCGCGCCTAATACATGCAAGTCGAGCGTGAAAAGGGGGCAACCCCTGAGTAAAGCGG